>UMEY01049210.1_pt1 | contig 16204 bp, 9 predicted proteins | sample 1964881 | NCBI WGS metagenome assembly UMEY01 (sample SAMEA4836033, study PRJEB28245) | human gut metagenome | biome: gut microbiome; material: fecal sample | place: Denmark | collected 2008 | reverse complement strand
ATACTATTGAGAAATTCATCCTTATCAATTAACGAGCTTCCCCATTCATATGAATAAAGGTACATCAACATATGAATTTCTGACAGTTCTTTATCGTCAAGTTCCAGCCGCTCAATGATTTGTAGAACAGTATCCTTACGTTTCTTACTATACCTCCATCCACCGTATTCAGTAATTATAAATCTCATTATCTCAAGTAGAGAGTCCTTATCATTCTGATAATTTCTAAGGAATCTACAGATATCTTGTACATCTCGCTCAATTAAATCATGTGTTTCAAACCATTTCTTTGCATCCTCTGTAGTTAAAGCTTCAAAACGTGTTTGATTAGTTTCAAAAACATCCACTGTTTTCTTAACTTCTTTGTTTTCCATATCGTTGGCTTTTTTTATATGGAAATATTCTATATACTGTGAAACATCAAATCCTGATGACTCAACTGTTAATAAAAATTCTTTAATGTTTCCATCTTTCCACGAATTATTGTCCGGCCAAGGACTATCAAGGATATTAAATCTTGAAACAACATTGATAACAAGTTCATTCATACGGCGCTTGATTAGTAATCTTTCATCATCGTCTGCTCCTGTATATATCTGCTCTAGTGTTCTGAATACAGATGTGGATGCATCAATTATTCTCGGGCTTGTATCATTTGGAAGCGACTCAATCAGTCCAATTACAATATCTAAACAATCCAAATCATTGCTATACTTTTTTATAGCAGAACGTAACATGCCCTCCACAACCCAGCTTTTTCCGAACTTGATTTGTAACCCTGACAGGAATGCAATTGCATACTTCGAATCTATCTTAAGCAATTCATCAAACCAGCGATTTAGAAAGTGCTTTGTTTCTCTTCCATCAGTATGATTCCAAAGAGCCATTGTCATTTTTGTTATTGTATCACGTTCCTCTTCTGGATTTCCTGCAACAGCTTCAAAAAAAATGTTATAAGAATCCATAATTTGCAACAGAATAATATCCTTGTGATATCCATATGCAACAAGATAATGTATACATATATCAAAATACTCTAAAGCCTCAGACTGATTATACTTTGAAATAAGACTAACAAAACGTAACTTTGCTGCAGCTATACAATCATATACCTCATTTTTTTCTATTTTCTCCTGAGTCCTTAATAAATATGGTTTTACGATCTCATAATTATCAATTGTCAGAAAACGAGATATTAAACCCAAAAATTCAGCATCAGTTAATGGGCCTCCCATACTATGATCCAAACTTGTTCCAGTTTCATCATCAAGCCGTTCGAGAATCCCCAGTGCTTTCTCCAGCTCCTCTACTGTTCCATTTTTGACAATCAGCTCTACCGCCAGTTCATATGACCTTGTTAATTCATTCTGTAGAAAATACAAATCACAAGTACGTGGTTCTCCTTTGAAAACTTCCGTATCCTGTAGCAATAGTTTCAAATTAGTAAGTGCTGTTTCACAGATTGTTTTAGAATCCATTTGTGTTGTGTGTGCACACAATTCTGACATCTTGACATAATATATTATCCAATTATAGAACCAGTTAATATTTTTACAATCCGCACAGACTTTCTCTATTACTTTCCTATCTCCCTCCACAGCCAAATAATATATTTGTGAGAAAAATTCTTTAAAAATCTTTATATCTTTTTCTCCTGGCATCCTCAATGTTTTGATTTTTTCCCAGTTTCCAATTGTAACCTCAAAGGAAACTTCACTTTGCGGATAATATCCAGTCTCAATATACGAAAGATAGTTTTTCCAATTAATAAATTGTTGCTCCTCCGCAAATGAAGCAATTTCATCAAATTCTATATAGTCCTGTAACTCATTATACGCAATCTCAATGCATTGGTTTCTTATTGAAACCTTTTCTTTTTCTATTGCCTCCATAAGCTTAGGAATGATACTAACTCCTTGTTCATCAAGATAATATCTATAATAGTATTTAAGTTCCTCAATTTTATACTGTTTAGCCTCCGTATCTAAATACAGTTCCCACCAAGGTGTAATACCCGCTTTCGAAGAAATATAACACGCAATTCGGCCTGTATTCATATCAAAGGTTGGTTTTCCATCAATTTGCATTAATTGATTTAGTTTAGAAGCACCCTTTATATCACATATTGCCTGGAAGTATTCTTCTCCAGTACTATCGAATTCGTTCATATCATCGAGCATTGCCAACAACTCACCTGCTGTTGCCAACGCAACTAAATTTCTAATTCTACCCGCACTTCGGATAATACAATTCAAGTTCATTCTTATACGTTTTCGAGAATAACCCTCTGATACTGATTTAAGAACAAATTCTTTCTCAATCAATTCAATATTTTCTACATCTCTCTTGATTTTATACAGCAATTCAGTAAGATAATAAAATGACTTATCAAATTCAAAAAATGGTTTCTTCTGTAACCAATCAGCAAGAATACCATAGACATTTCGCTCTAAATCCACTTTTTTATCTTTCAATGAAGCTAAAACAAAACGGCGAAAACTTTCATGATATATTGAAAAACCACCACTTAGTGTATTTTCTATCAATAATGGATGAAGCACCGATATGTCTTGTTCTACATATTTTCCATCCCCTGTAATCTCCATTAAATCATTTAAACCAAGATAAAAATCTGCGCCACAAAGTGCATTAACCGTGTGGTTATTATGAACTTTTGTATACAAATAGGAATAATACTTAGACAGACTGATATCGTAGTCAGGTATTTCGTCTATTAATTCTCTATTCACATCTAAGTTTCGTAATTGGCGCAAGATATAACTAAGGTATAGAGCATTTCCCTGAGATTTCTTAAGTAAATATGCACTTATTGATGAAATATCATCATCTTCAATAATATCGTCACTAATTTGAAAAGTCTTCATCAAGGATTTTACTTGTTCTATTCCCCATGGCTCAATCTCAAATACACTGTAGTTCTTGCTTTTAAACTTCTCTATTTCATCTATTGGCTGCGATGATATTATTACATAGCAGTTATCAGGAAAATCAATTTCCAACAGCTCCGAAATGATTTCAATTTCAGAATGGGAAATAAGATCTTTATTTAGCTCATATTCTCTAGCTATATGATCAAGACCATCTACCACTAAATAGAATTCTTCTTTAATGAAAGAAAGCAAATTTTCAAGCTCTGCTTTATTAGCACCATAAATTGTATTTTTATGTACAACTAGCTCGGGGCATTGTTCCACAATCTGCGAAACTAGATTTCCATATAAGGAAGTTACACGTATTCTGTCAAGGCTATTTGTATCCTGTAAAGAATGGAAACAATTATAATGTATAACTTTACTATCTTCTCTCGTAAGTTTATCTATGTATTCATCAACAAGCCAAGACTTTCCAGATCCAGGATTGCCTGAAATAATAACACGTTTTGAATCAAGAATTACTCTGTGTAACTTTTCAATTTCATTACCAAGTATAATCTGATGTGCTGAATCCACCGGGAATCTTTGATCGAATTTCCCGTAATCCTTTATTAATCCAAGGCGTCCCACTAATATATTTGTATAAAGTCTGTTTCCTATCGCTCTAGAATGTTTTACTTCAGATGCAAGTTTATAAATAATATCCTCTACGTTGAGAGAATCATTTGGATATATTCCTACCCCCAATTTCTCAGTCTGTCGAATAATTACATTTTCTAGGGCTCCAGGATTCTTTAAATCCAGACTTGCTTTAGGCATTTCTAAAATAATCGTGAGCTCATTACAAAAAGCTAAAAAGGCTTCTCTATCAATAAGCCCTGACTTAATCGCCGTATTAAACTTTCTCCAACCTTTTGGTGGTAATTTTTCTGCTGGCCAAAACACGTCACCATCAAACGAATATGCAACAACCGAAAAAGGCAGAGATTGTTCTTGAACGGGCTTCAAAAACTCTGTAATTGGATCATCATCAGTAGGCCTGTTCCATGCAAGACATAACTTTATTTGAGTATCATTTTCGGATTCCTTTCTCATTTTCCAAGAAGCGAAAAGATCACATAACGCAGTATCATGTCCATTACCATTTGCCAAGTCATCTTTAGTAAGTTTATGGGATTTTTCTTCATCAGAATACTTAATTTGAAATTCAGTGTTACCATTAGGCATCTTCAACTTTAAATCGTCAAATTTATCTCCACTGAAATCCTTACGATCGATAATCAGTTCAGCATCTATCTGTTGAACCATCAGTTGTAGAATTATTGAAACAGTAAAATAATCCTGATATTCATATCCTTCATGGATTGGGCTCTGCATTTTATGACCTCCTCACATAAACACTAAGTAATTCAACTTATTAATCCTTCCTCAATGCCTTATACAATTCTGCTGCCATAGCGTCCTGAACTTTCTGATAAAAATCAGGGTCGTTAAATAACTTAGCAAAAGAATCATTATTATCCAAGAAACATTGTGTCACAATATCTCTGAATTTATCCGGGAACAATGACTTCACGAACATTTCAGTACTGTTATCCTTAGCATATTTTTTGAATTTCTTCACCTCAGTATCCTTCATAAACATCTGATAAATACCTTCAATGATTACTCTATCCGCATCAGTGAAGTTACCGCTAAAACGTTCATTCACCTTATCAATGATACTTTGTAATGTATCCTTCTTCTTGCTATTTTTCTTTGGTGCTACACTTCCCCCTGGAATAAATATTGGTGGCTTTTCATCCAATACAATTGCTCCTGCAAAAGTCTCAGTAAGTGAAGCATACTCCAAACGAATCTTATCATCAACATCAATAAAATCTATCACATCAGGTCTAGGAAGCAGTTTTACAAGATGCGTTGTGTACTGATATTCATGAAATAACTCAGGATCGTGCAAACGCACCAGCTGTGTAACATATGAATAAATACGGTTAAATCTTCGTATATAATCTCTTGATGCTTCTCTGTCATCCTCATCTAAATCCTTATATCTCTGGATGACCGGACGGAACATACCTGCCAATCTGCCCAATGCTGCCGCATCCTGATTTTTACCCACATTAGAAACCATAAACTTATTGAACACATCCACATCATCATAATTATAAATCATATAATCATGAATCTTATTTCTAATATCGTATGCTGCGTTTATATCCGTATCGCCTTCCATAGTAGTATCTTCATAATATGGAAGAAATGCTCCCTTAATATCTTCCTCTGTATTTTCAAAATCCAATACAAAAGTGCTATTCTTCCCTGATGTTGTACGATTCAAACGAGAAAGTGTCTGTACTGCGGTAACATCATGGAGCTTTTTGTCAACATACATCGTATGGAGCAATGGTTCATCAAATCCAGTCTGATACTTATTCGCCACCACCAGAATATTGTACTGACTACTGTGGAACACCTTACGAAACTTCTTGTCTGTGGTAATGTACTTTCCGTTTTCATCCACATTCATAGTAGCCTCTGTAAATGGTTTCTCACTCGGATAATCCTCAAGAGTTACCTCCCCGGAAAAAGCAATCATAACATCACTTCCGGCACACTCCGCCTCATGCTCCCTTATATAATTCCTGATTGCAAGATAATAGCGGACTGCATTAGCACGGCTATCGGCGACTACCATCGCCTTTCCCTTTCCATTTATCTGATATCGGCAATTTTCAAGGAAGTTCGTCATTATCATTTCTGTCTTCTGAGCAATCGTATAACCATGTTTCTTGTAGTACTTAAATAATGCACGGGATGTCGGTCCTTCAATCAGTTCCGGATTATCCTCTGATACTTTTATGAGTTTGAAAGCTTCTTTTACTGTTGTATAATTTGCCAACACATCAAGAATATACCCTTCTTCGATTGCCTGTCTCATAGAATACACATGGAACGGTACTCTAATAGATTCACCATTCTCATTTACCCCAACAACAGTTCCAAAAGTCTCTATCGTCTGTTGCTTTGGCGTTGCTGTAAATGCAAAGAATGACTGATTATCATGCCTTCCCTGACCAATAACCGCACTGATATACTCATCAGTCAAATCCACTTCATCTTCCTCAATTCCTGCTTCCTCTGCATATTCCTTAATTGCAGCACCTATATCTATCAGGCTGCGTCTAAGAGTCTTAGCACTCTCTCCATTCTGTCCCTGATGTGCTTCGTCAATAATTACCGCAAATTTACGTCCACGGAACTTCTCCATGTCCTTTTTAGCAAAAAGGAATTTCTGAATCGTACAGATAATAATACGCCTCTTATCATTTATAGCTTCAGCAAGGCTTCTGGAGTTTTTCTTATCATCAATAGCTTCTACCAAGCCAACCTGATGTTCAAAACTGTTGATGGTGTCCTGCAACTGACCGTCCAGTACCACACGGTTTGTAACTACAATGACAGAGTCAAACAATCCCTTATTATCTGCATCGTGTACGGATGCTAATCTATAGGCAATCCATGCGATAGAATTAGACTTGCCGGAACCTGCCGAATGCTGAATCAAATAATTGTTCCCAACACCATTTGCTTTCACATCAGCCATGATTTTCTTTACAACATCATACTGATGATAACGTGGGAAAATCATCTTTTCTTTCATTACCGTCTTAGTAACTCCATTCTTAACCACTTCTTCCTTTTCTTTCACAAAGGAAATGAAACGGTGAATCAAATCAAGCATACTGTCTCTTTGAAGTACTTCTTCCCACAGATAACCAGTATCATATCCATTTGGATTTCGTGGATTTCCTGCTCCTCCAGTTACACCTGCTCCATTAGACCCCTGATTAAATGGCAGGAAATGAGTATTTCCATCCGCCAACTGGGTAGTCATCCAAGCCTCATATAAATCAACCGCAAAATAAACCAAAAATCTATGGTTTAATCTAAAAGCAAACTCCTTAGAGCTACGATCATCCTTAAACTGCTTGATTGCACAGTGGTAATCCTGACCTGTCAGCTGATTTTTCAGTTCTAACGCCACCACCGGAATACCATTGACAGAAAGAACCATGTCTATTGTATTGGTATTGACAATACTATAGCGGAACTGACGCGTACAACCAAGTATATTCGCCTCATAGCGTTCCGCTGCCAAAGAACTATTTTCTGATTCCGGCTTAAAATAGCACACCTTCAACTTACAGCCCATATCCTCTATTCCATTGCGAAGAACATATAACAAGCCTTGATTGGATATAGTAGTTTCTAAGCGATGGTACAGTTTCTCTGATGCATTTGCGCCATAGTACTTTACATACTTCGCCCACTCCTTTGGCTGCGTCTTTTCAATAAACTCGCAAAGCACATCCATATAGATACACTTAGCTACATCATGCTGGCGATTATGTACCCAATTACCTTCTTCATCCTGTCCGCAGAACTGAGTATATCCACCTTCCGGTGAGATAAGAAATGATTCTATATCTCGTTCAAATCTCTTTTCGCTTTTATCCAATTATGACACCTCCTTCTTACCTGTGACATATTCGTAAATTAAGGAACGCTTGTATTGTTCCAGTTTTTCAATCTTTGCTTGCTTAATGGCAATTAAACGGTCAATATATGCGCATTTTGCATCCAAATAATTTACTATATTCTCAGCATTATTAGGCACCAAAACTGATACACAACCTAAAATTCTCCTTGAAATGCTAAACAATTTCACTCCTGAAACAGCCTTCCGTATTTGACTTCTCCAATTATCTGTCAAGAAGAGATAAGCAAAATACTTGTTATTTTCAGAATTTAATGCATTAAGGATAATTGTATGATAGCCAGCAAACACTGTTTCATCAATGTCTATATATGCACAATTACCACAGCCATCCCTATCTTCCGAAGTGTCAGCCATAATTAGATCACCCTTTTTCACGAGTGCACTACTATTACTTTCCAAATACGATTCATTCACATAACGCAACAAGTTTTCATGAGTAGTCACACCTGTATTCCATTTTGCATGTATCTGTCCATAACTAATTACAGGAATCCCTTCTTCTACCAAATCATCTTTTGTAATCGGCAAACCCTTTCCAAAACTGAATTTTGATTTAAGAGGGACAACACTCCATTTTTCCGGAATCTCACCAATCCACTCAACTCCACTATTCTTCATCGGCACAGTAGAATCAAGTCCTTTTGTAACAACCTCAGTAATCAAACTCTGTTTATAAGCCTTCAGTTTTTCAATCTGTGTCTGCACATTACCAATAAGTCTATCAACATCATCCAGCTTTTTATCAAGAAATTCTACAATTCTTTCTTGCTCATCCTTTGGTGGTAGCGGGACCGAAATGGCTCTAAACTCCGTTGAATAAGTTCTCCATCTCATCAACATAATTCCTCGTCCATAACGATAACATTCACCATTAAATTGTGAAGTTCTAAACAAATAATGATAATATTTACTGTTAGTATCATGCAGTGGCTTATACACATCATATGCCGGACTCGTAACACCATTGTAAGCAGATCTCCCCACAGCTCCCATCCAACATAGAATGATATTTACCACAATATCATCTTCTTTTACAATCTTATATCCGTCAGCTGTAACGGCTTTATTTCCTGTTGTTTCTGTTAAATCACTATGCTGAACAACACCTTTATCCGTATATAGAGAGATTAGATTAACATCTTCAAGAGCCTCATAATTTTTTTCATTACGTAGCTCAAAGAGATTTTTAATTCTCCGAATTCTCCAATGATTTGGTATTTTACCCAACCATTCAACTCCACTATTTTTCATCTCACGCATTTCCAAACAACTCCTTCATCAAAATTGTTTCTTCCGCTTCAAGTTCCTTTATTTCCTCAAATATAGATTCTGAAGATGCCGGTGCTTCAAACTTATAGAATAATCTCGTAAATGGAACTTCATAGCCTTCCTTATTTTTTGATGAATCTATATAAGCATTCGGATTATATGGCAGTACATTCTTCTCCATATATGCAACTATATCCTCACTCAAAGGAATGATTTCAGTATCTGTAGCACCTTTTACAGGTTGTTTCTTTCCTTTTTTCAAGATTGGCTTACCATCTTCATCTACCTGTGCCGTTTCAACAGTAACCTTTGTAAAACCAAAGAACTCTTTGTCAAACACCTTTGACTCTACAATCAGTCCATTATCCTCATAAGATTTATTATCAAAGCCTTCATATGCCCTAAGAATAAGTTCAATGCATGCATCGTCAAGGTCAACTCTCTTAGAACCGATATTCTTACGACGTTTCACATAACATTTGCTGGCATCAATAAGCTGTATCTTGCCGCTACGGTTCATATCCTTACCCTTAGTCAAAATCCAAATATATGTAGAGATACCCGTATTGTAAAACAGGTCCGTTGGCAGCTGCACAATCGCCTCCACCAAATCTTCCCCTATCACATATTTACGAATTTCAGAAGCACCACTTCCCGCATCCCCGGTAAACAAGGACGAACCATTCTGTATAATAGCCATTCTTCCGGAACCCTCTTTTAACTTCTTTACACCATTGAGCATGAACAACATCTGCCCATCTGAAATCGCAGGAACTCCGGGACCGAAACGTCCTTCATAGCCACGCTTTGCTTCTTTTTCAACAGCTTCTTTTTCACGTTTCCAATCAATACCGAACGGCGGATTAGAAATAATGTAGTCAAACTCATATCCGTCAAAAGCATCATTGCTCAATGTATCACCATATTTCATACCAGATGCATTTCCACCTTTGATAAGCATATCCGCTTTAGCAATGGCATAAGTTTCCGGATTGAACTCCTGACCAAAACAAGTTAAATCAGCTTCACTATTAATCTCTTTTAAGCGTTCTGTCAAGCATCCCAACATCTGTGATGTACCCATAGCCATATCATAAGCAGTCTTAGTACATCCATTTTTCATAATATCTGTCTTTTCAGGAGCTACAAGCAACTCCGTCATCAGATAAATAATATCCCTGCTTGTGAAGTGTGCTCCGGCTTGCTCATCATAAGACTCTGAAAACTTACGAATCAATTCTTCAAAAATATAACCCATATCCGCAGAAGTAATCTTATCCGGAGACATATCTGCCTTTGCAGAATTAAACTCTTGAAGTGTTACAAAGAGCACTCCGCCCTTTACCATCAACTTAACTATATTATCGAAATCGAAATTTTCAATAATATCTTTCACATTATCAGAAAATCCTTGCAGATATTCTTCAAAATAATCCTCTATCTTGTCAGGTTCAACAATCAATTTAGCAAAATCGAAACTGCTTGTATTATAGAAATCACGCTTTGCCACTGTACGAAGAATACCATCACGAGCAGCGCCTTCCACATGCTGTTCATCAAGCTTCTTTGCCATCTCTACTACAGCATCCTTGGTTTCTTTTAATGCATCATCAAAGCGTTTCAAAACCGTCATAGGCAAAATAACTTTGCCATATTCGTGTGGCTTAAATAAGCCTACAAGATGTGTAGCTATTTCCCAAATCAGATTGGCTTTCGCCTGTATATTTGCGTTAGTCTGCTTTTGCAGTTCATTCATTGACATATTATCATTCTCCTTTATTTAGTACGATGCGACACGCAAGCAAAATCTTCGCTTATATGTAGTCCTCTTCAATCAATCGTTCCAACATTTCTCTGAAATTAGATTTTGTTATTTTCAGCTCACTGCCACTGATCAGTCTCTCAACTCGTGGATAAGCTGATGACTTCTCTAATTCAGCAATAATACTTCCACGGTCACCTTTTCCATGTCCACTGTGTGGTGTTGGTCCAAACAATACGATTCTATATTGCGGTGCATACTGCATTCTTCTAAAATCAAATTTCTGTATCTGCTTATAATCAAGACAAAACTCAAATCTGCTTTTGTCTATGCCCAAATTTTTAGCGATACTGAGTAATACCTCTTCCTTTACATCCGTACCACCGACAACGACAATTTTCCCCTCTTTGTATGAATAAAAATCCTGCTCCTGTTTCAGCAAATCTTCCATACCGAGTAGTTCCAAAAGTTCTTCCAACCTTCCACTTCTATTCAACTTTGACAGGATTGCTGTAATTCTATCCGGCAACACTGACATAATTTCATCCTCTAATGCCGAGAGTTCTTCAATAGCTAATACCATTCTATCCCTCCTCGTATATAGACTTCAATTCCGCTGTTGCTCTTGCAAGCTTATGTTTTAAAATCTTTACTTCATCCATCTTAGCCAAGTATTTTTCAGCCACCTCATTTTGTACAGATATATCCGGACAAGGGATCATAATCTTTTTCAACCCATCTACCGGAATATTCGGTAATGTAGCTCCTACTGTGACACGGGATAGAGCAATCGTCCCATTCTCGCTTTCCAAGTACGCTTTTACAAAGTAAGGATTTACTTTTGTTTCATCCAATTCAATCACATAAAGATTTCCGTTAGCCAAAATCTTTCTTCCTTCCTCAACTGAGGCTACTGCAATTTTAACCGGAGCTCCATTCTTTGAAATAACAAGGCTGTTATTCTTTATGCAGTACTTCTCCATTTTCTTATCCATTGATTTAAGAAACGGAAGTTCATCACTAATAATTCCGTCCTGGATATTCGCAAGCATCAGATATTGATAATCTGTAGGTTCTTCTGAAACCATTTCATCAAGCTCATTCGCTTTTACCTGTGCGCCTCTTGTTACATTTACAATCAAATTTTCAAAAGGAACACCATCTTCAACTTCAATCTCAACCTCCAAAAAGCGAGAAGGGTTAATCGCATAATCCTGATCTTGAATTTCTTCGATAGTAACACTCTTTGCATTATCTGTATCTTCATTAAACATGTTCACGATGCTTTCAATTGCTTCATCAGATAACAGATTTTGTCTTCTACCAACTGCTGCCATTTCGCTGGCATCAATCATCCGGATTGATTTATTCCCTTTGCTTAATACAAGTAGTGATGTAGGTATTGAAGTAGATGCATACAAATTGCCCGGCAATGATATGACAGCTTCAATCCACCCTAACTTTACAAACTTCTCTCGGATACTTTTACTAATTCCGCCATTCCATGTTGTACCGTTAGTTGTTACAACTACTGCTTTTCCATCCTCTTCCAAATGCTTCATAGCATTCAAAATAAACAACCAATCGGCATTTGCAACTTTCTTGATTTCTGGAATAACTGATTCGAATTCCTGCATCTTTTCTTTTCCAAGATTAAACACTTTCATGTTCCAAGGATAGTCACAGAAAATCTTATCAAATTTCTTTGCAACACTCATTTCCAAAGCATTTCCCTGCTCAATGGTAACTTGTTCTGAAATAAGCTGTAATCTTATATTCGAAATCTCCTTGCAATGTGTATTTATCTCAATTCCATAATACTTTGAATCAGGCGAAGCTCCTATTGCTTCCATAAGGAAATTACCGGTTCCACAGCAAAAATCTGCAACCTTATCATTCTCGATATTTAAAATCCTTGTTGCAAGTTTCGCTACGCTATCCGGTGTTTCCATCTCTGCACCATATCTTCCATTTGAAGTAGGCATCCATAACAATGTTGCTACCAATGTTTCTGTTGTATAGGAAACACCTAAATCAATCGCTACAGACCAAGCATCCTTAACAGCTTCCCTTACAAATAATGACTGCTCCACAGGTAATTCTTTTTCCACATATTCAATAAGCTCCTCTACATTCTCAATTCCGTTATCAGCTACCAAATATGCCAAATATGCCATTCCAAACAATTGAGTCGGCATCAATATGTTACTGCCTTTCATTTTTGCTGATATATCATAGGTTACTTTTTCTACACTTGCAAATTCTTCTTCTCTGAGTTCTTTTAAAGTGATATTTAACATATTTAACCTCCCTTGGTTTTTTATAACCAAATCTTTATATATGTAATATACCACCTTTTCATTTGGTTGTCAATAACCATTTTTAGGTTTTTCATAACCAAGTTAATTCTTGTAAAAACATTTATATAGAAATTTTCGGTTCCTATTATGCTTGAATGTCTCGAAGGTATAAATTCTCTTGCATATGGCAATTTAGGTGATACAGCATCCACCATAGCACCCAACCCCATCCTTCCCTTCACCGATTATTTCTATTACTCTTAGACTTCTTCTCTCGCATCGCCTCCGCATAAATCTTATTAAACACCTCATATCATTCCTAATGTGTCATATCAGCCCCAGCTTATCAAGCATCTGATTAAACATCTTAATTCTGGAAAAGTACTCCATCTCTCCAAACTCAAACGCTTCGGATATCATAGCCGCCGGATACTCTATAAACTTCTCTACATCAATCCCCAACACATCTATCTTTTCTATTATCTGTTTCCATCCGCTGACAAGATCTCCCTTAATGTTCGGCTATATCCTACCCACTACCAGGGCGATTTAGTAACTTTCATCCTTTAACAACGTACGCCTCAAGGCACACTAATATTGGGCAGAGGAATTATCTTCCTCTGCCCCTATTCCACATCTTATCTTCCGCCTTCTCTTTACCAGTATCTCTACCAACACTCTCATCATAAATCTTCTGAAACTCCTCATAAAGCTCATCCCCAGCCAGCTTTATCCCCAGCCTTTTCATTACATCCGAGAACAACCTTATGCTGCCACCTACATCAGCAATATCAAATCTGAATACATCTGCCTTAGCAGAATCACCGACATTCTCATAATCACCAAGTTCTGATATTCTCCTGACAATCCGTCCAGCTTTGTCCACAGGTTCAGTTTCTCTAGTTTCCACAAATTCATTTTTATCTGTTACATCAGTCATACTTTCGCCAACTCTTACCACATTCACATCAGGTGAATTATGAGCCTCTGGTATTCCTATGCCATCTAAATCAGACTGTTGTTTTCTTGCTCTATCAGCTTGCTCTTTCTGTCTGCCTATTTCATTCTGATTATTGTTAGGATTCATCACCCCAACCTTTCTATCAGGCTCAACGACTGCTGCCGTTGCTTTCTCAACCTCAGTATCCTCTTCCATCCCCGGTATCTCCACATCCCTGTCAGCAACAATTTCTTCTTTCTCCGACACAACATAATAAACTGTATACAAATCTTCTTTTATAATGTCATCAGCAAGCTGTATCTGCCTCTTAACATTTCTCTTCTCCTGCTTCAGCTCATCCAGTTCTTCCTGCACTTCAACATGCCATATCTGATATTCCCGGTACTGCTCTTCATTCTTTATACTGCGTTTCCGACTTGAGCTTTCCCTATATATCTCCTTCTGCCTGTCATCAATCTGCTGGATCTTTTCTTCCTGCTCACCTATGAAATCCACAATCTCCACAACACTTTTGATGTCATTATTTACAAGCAGCAGATATTCATCCTGTAACCGATGAAACCTCTTCAAATCCTCTGCATACTTTGCTCCACCAACTACAAAACGCTTCTGTTCTACAATCCTTAGCCTGTATAGCTTTGCATAAAATTTCTTCTGATATGGTGACAGCTTCGCTCTATGCAATCCCCTGATATCCGACGAATAAAAGTAAGGCTTTGCCATCCAGGGCATATCCACATGATGCCTTAATGTCTCCTCTGAAAACATCTCGTCCAGCTTTGCAAGTTTATGATAATACTTGAATCCCGGTGCCTGCACCTCCATCCATGCATCTATCTTGAATACATATCCAAGTCTTTTCATCAGATATTTAAAATGCTCCACATTCCCTGCTGCATACGCACACATTTTTGCATCCCTAAGAATTATCTCTTTCATTGACATTTCTCTTTCCCACTTGTCCCTGCTGATATTTTTCGGATTCCTGCTGTACTCTGCTGGCATGATGGAAAGTCCCAGCTCATCACAGTATTTATTTGTAATAGGCTGGAGATGATTCTTCCAGTTGCTTTTCGGTGAATTGTATTTCTTGCCGGTTGTCACGCTGACACTGTTCCAGATTAGATGTCCATGCATATGCTCTCTGTCAGTATGGACTGCATATACCGCCTCATAATCATCACCAAGCACATCCTTCGCAAAGTGCTCCAGCACATACATTGCCTGTTCTGCTGTTACTTTTTCCTCCGGTGAAAACGATATGATCACATGATACCCCTGCCTTTTACCGGTCTTATGAAATATATTCTTTGTCTCCTCCATCTGCTCAAATGCTGTATCCGGCAGGCAGTTGATACTGCCCACCAGTACGCATTTTTCTGTCTTATCCGGATTCTGGATATATTCTAAAGCATTCTTCAGGTGTGTTACCGGATTTCTGCTCTCTGACTCCTGTATGTTTAAGATCTTTGTAATCGCCATACTTCCAACACCTCCCCGAATGTTTTCTTAACGTCATCCAGACTGTTCTGCAGCTTGTCAATATCGCTGTAATATAACCTTCCCTGTGAATTGCCAAGCTTCACTGCCTGATTAATATTATTCGCAATACCGGCAATAACACGGATTACTCTTGCTCTGTCCTCTGGATAACTTGTATCAATGTTACCGCCTGTCCGGATCAATTCTCTTATATAGGCACTTGCTGTCATTCCCGTCTGCTTAAGTGCTGCTTTCAGAATATCCATATCTTTCTCTGACAGCTTTACCGATATCTTATAATCTTTCCTATCAGACTTGTATCTTCTCTTTCCATCTGCCATGCGTTTCTCCCCTTTCGTAATTTCTCAATGCTATATCAAACCAATCTCTTTTTATCTGTACCATTGCTTTTTCATCCTTTCTAAAAGTTCTGCTTATAGGTTTTGCAAGATGCGGAAAAGGTCGGACCTTTTCCCGAAAAATATAAACGCCATCAGCGTTTCCATAATTTTTAGTCTTGGCAGGAGCACCTGCACCCTGTATATGATATGTGGTTGAAGTTCCACCAGGGTTGTAAAGTGGTGGCACTTTTTGCCATCACTTTATTGTTTTGGTGGCATTTTCCGCCACTACTTTTCCATTTTGATGGCACTTTCCGCCACCATAACTTTTTTCTCTCTTATCTGAGTGGTGGCGCTTTTTGCCGTCACTTTGCTGTTTTGACGGCGCTTTTCGCCCCCCACTTTTGCATTTTGACGGCACTTTTTGCCCCCACACTTTTTCGGCTCGATTTGTGCGGGGGCGCTTTCTGCCCCCACTTTGTGGTTTTGGGGGCGCTTTTTGCCCCCATTTTCATGTTTTGGCGGCGCTTTTTGCCCCCACACTGTTTTCGCCTATTCAGTTGTCTCTTTTTCCATTGCATCCGCATCCGACATCACATTTTCTGCTATCTCAGCACCATCTTCCGGCAAT
>UMEY01018383.1_pt1 | contig 17168 bp, 18 predicted proteins | sample 1964881 | NCBI WGS metagenome assembly UMEY01 (sample SAMEA4836033, study PRJEB28245) | human gut metagenome | biome: gut microbiome; material: fecal sample | place: Denmark | collected 2008 | reverse complement strand
AGCGGTCAAGACGCGACCCTCTCACGGTCGAATCAAGGGTTCGACTCCCTTACGGGTCAACTTTTGAGTGATAATTGAATCGTTAAAAACATGGGAGTTTAGCTCAGCTGGGAGAGCATCTGCCTTACAAGCAGAGGGTCACAGGTTCGAGCCCTGTAACTCCCATTTTTTTATGTCTAAAAACAAAAAAGAAACAAAACAAGGGAGAGAGGCGCAGCAGGGAAGAGTCATGCACGAACGTGCAAGAGGACACGAGGTCGAGCGCAGTCACTCTCATTTTTTATGTCTAAAAACAAAAAAGAAACAAAACAAGGGAGAGAGGCACAGCAGTCATGCACGAACGTGCAAGAGGACACGAGGTTGAGCGCAGTCACTCTCATTTTTTATGTCCAAAAGCGAAAATAACTGAAAACAAGATAGCTTCTACGTTTTAATACACAACATTATGGGAAGATATGGGTATATATCTTCTTTTTTTGTGCAAAAAATCCTGGGAAAATGAGGAGACGTGCATCTTCTTTCAAGGAAAACAGAAATCTTGTGTTTGTCCTTCCACTTTTCTGGAAAATTTGATTGGAAAATAAAGGATATTTTTCTGAAAACAAAAAATCTGAACGGACTTTCTACCTATATTTATGGCAGACAAGATTGCCTGACATGATAAAATGTATGGGTACAATTTGAAATAGTGGGGCTGGGGCAATGGCAGAGGCATGGAAAATATGATATGCTGTTTCACAAAGGAAGCTGCGAAACGGGGGTATGGATATGAAGACGAAAGAAATATGCTTGCGGGGGCTGATGATCGCATTGGTCACTGTTTCTACCATGGTGCTGCAAATTCCTGTATCTGCCACCAATGGATATATTCATCTGGGAGATAGTATGATACTGCTCATCAGTGTGTTTTTTGGCTGGCGTTACGGTATGGTGGCTGGCGGTGTGGGAGCCGCATTGGCTGACCTGCTCAGCGGATATGCCCATTGGGCGCCTTTTACGCTGATTATCAAAGGCGTTATGGGGCTATTGGTAGGCAAGATCGCTCGCTATACACCGCAGGAAAAACACTTTTTCGGTCTGCGGAATCTGACAGGTTCCGTTGTGGGCATTGTATGGATGATTATTGGATACTACTTCGGCGGGGCTGTTTTGCAGAAGAGCTTCACAGTGGCGCTGACTTCCATTCCGGAAAATATGGTACAGGGCGGCGCAGGCTTTGTGATCTTCCTGGTGGTAGGCTATGCTTTTTATAAAGCAAAAATTTATAAATACGTTTCCGCAAAATAAAAAAAGAAGCTTGGCAGTGAAATCTGCATGAAAAAATAGCTGGAATTCTTGCAATATAAAGGATTCCGGCTATTATATTTTATAGAGAATTTTTCAGAAATGTTTACTTGAGGAAAATGATGCTTTGTTTTTCCGCCTTTTCTGAGGAAAAGATAGTTGAATTTTGGAAAATGATGTATTTTCATTGACCCTTTTTCTCATTGCGTGGTATAGTATAAAAGTTATGGGACTATACTGAAAGTGGGGACGAGAAGGAACAGGAGGAGTTCATTTGGAATTTGTAACCATATTTTTGATTGCAGTCAGTTTAGCCATGGATGCTTTTGCCGTTTCCATTTCCAACGGTGTTTCCGTTAAGGGTTTCGGGAAGAAAAAAGCCGCTATACAGGGGCTGTATTTCGGCGGTTTTCAGTTTCTGATGCCTGTCATTGGCTGGTTTTTGGGCAGCAGTGTGAAAACATATATCGAATCCGTAGATCACTGGATTGCCTTTGTGCTGCTGGCCATCATCGGTGGGAATATGATACGGGAAAGCTTTAGTGACGATGAGGAAGAAAGCGGTCAGTCTGCGCTGGCAGCAAAGGTACTTCTGCTTCAGGCAGTGGCAACCAGCATTGACGCATTGGCAGTAGGCATCAGCTTTGCCATTCTGGATGTGAATATCTGGTGGGCAGCCGGCATCATTGGCATGGTATCTTTTGTGCTTTCTTTTATCGGCGGTATGCTTGGAAAAGGTTTGGGGAACTTTTTGCAGGCCAAGGCAGAATTTGCCGGCGGTGCCGTGCTGATTATCATTGGCATCAAGATTCTGGTAGAGCATATTTTCCTTGGGGGCTGACGAAAAAGGAGGAAAGCCTTTGGAGATGATACAACACTTAGATGCACAGATCATACTGTGGATACAGGAGCATATTGTGCGTGATGGGCTCAACGGCCCAATGCTATTTATTTCAAAAATGGGGAATGCAGGCTGGTTCTGGATTTTGCTGGGAATTTTGCTGCTGTTATACGGCATCAGGAACAGGAAATTCGCCAGATACGGTCTGGCATTGCTTTTATGTCTGGGGACAACGGCTTTGGTGTGCAACGTGACCCTAAAGCCTCTGGTGGGTAGGATGCGGCCCTATGACCTGTTGGGATTTTCTATTTTGGTGCCGCCTCTGGCGGATTTTTCCTTCCCTTCGGGACATACCTCCTCATCTTTTGCGGCGGCCACAGCGATTTATGCCATGAATCGCAAATGGGGCATTGTCGCTTATGTTTTTGCGGTGCTTATGGGAATTTCCCGCCTGTATCTGGGTGTGCATTTTCCTATGGACGTTTTGGCGGGGGCAGTCATTGGTTTTGTCATGGCAAGATTGACTTTATGGGCCTTGGGCAAAATCAACGCCAATTTTCAATTTCGAAACAGATGATTTGTTTTGAACAAAAGGGGTACAATTTTTTTTCAATTGATGTGCAAGAAACAAACATACATTACTCGAAGGAAGAAGTAAAAAGGAAGAAGGGAACAAAAAATGGCAATACCGGTAATTTACCAGCTGCTGACCATGGTTCTTTTGATGGTGGTCGGTGTAATTTTGAACAAGAAGAAGTTTTTGACAGAGAGCAATGCGAAAGGTCTTTCCATTGTACTGACCCGTGTGGCAGTACCTGCAAATATGATCGTATTGATGCAGCGTCCGTTTTCTCATGAGATTCTCATTGGATTTCTGAAGACCTGCGGCGGCACATTTCTGATGTGCTCTTTGGGGGCAGTACTGTTTTTCATCATCGGGAAAGCCATGAAGATGCAGTTTCCGGAACTGGGGCTGTTCTCTGGCGGCGGTGTTTACAGCAATGTTATCTTCATGGGGCAGCCTTTGATTATGGCTATGTACGGCGAGGAAGGGCTGATTTTCTGCGTGGCAGTTATGTTCACCTGCAATGTGTTCCTGTTTACTGTCTGCTCTGTACTCTTCGCTGTTGGCAGTGACAAGCGTAAATCCGCAGGAAAAATGCTGAAGGAAGCGTTTTTGAACCTGATCTGTATTTCGGCAGTCATTGGTGTATTCTGTTTTGTAAACTCCATTTCCCTGCCGCAGCCTATTTATGATACCCTGCAATTCTCCGCAAATACAACAGTCTGCTTGTCTATGATCTATATCGGCTCCCTGTTGGCGGTGGCTAATATCAAAGAAATCTTCAAAGACAAGAAAGTATATGTGTTCAGTTTTGTGACACTGATTATCATGCCTTTGTTTACAAAGGCTGTGGCAAGTCTGTTCCTGGATGGTATTGCCCTGAGCGTTCTGGTGGTGCTTATGGGCACGCCCGCGGCGGCAGCCCTGCCTTCCTTTGCGGAAATTTATGGCAATGATGAAAAACGAGCTTCGGAATACGTTTTCGTTTCCACCATTTTCTCTGTTTTCACACTGCCTTTGGTGGCACAGTTCTTGTGCATTTCCTGACAAGCAGTTACGACCTGCGGTTTTTGCCGCAGGTCTATTTTTTTTGTAAAGATTGTGAAAAAAAGGACAGTTGTCCGCAGGAAAGAAGACGATTTGCCAGAAAGGAAAAATGGTTTTGTTCGACAATAGAAAAAATATTTTTCTCGAAATCTGTATTCCTTTGTATAAAGATACCAAAAATCATTGTGAAATTTAGTGCAGGCAGGCGTGGGGAAAAGCTTGTTTCTTTCTATGGTTTCGTATATACTATGAAGTGGGACGGAATATGGCTATCTCCTTTTGGAAATATACAGAATACACGCTACCGGTGCCGAAGCAGAAAAACAGGGCTTTTTGCGGTGGGGCGCAGGGTGTGTATTTGTTTTTTTCGAAAAAAGACAGCCTGTTGGTTTTTTGTTTCACAAAAAAACAGCAATTATATTCTGATTATCTGTATTATCACCAAATTTATGAAACAGGGGGATTATTATGGAAAATTTGATGTATTTGGCGCCGGTGCTGGGCATCGTTGCGCTGCTCTTTGCCTTTGTCCTGGCTTCTAAGGTAGGCAGAGAAGAAGAAGGTACAGACCGTATGCATGAAATCTCTTCTGCGATTCGCGATGGCGCAAACGCTTTCCTGAAAGCAGAATATAAGATTCTGGTTGTATTCGCGGCTGTACTGTTTGTATTGATCGGTTTCGGTGTAGACTGGAAGACAGCTGTATGCTTCATCATTGGTGCTGCTTTCTCCACACTGGCTGGTTATTTCGGCATGAATGTTGCAACCAAGGCAAACGTAAGAACTGCAAACGCAGCGAGAGTCGGCGGTATGAACAGAGCCCTGTCCATCGCTTTCAGCGGCGGTGCAGTTATGGGTATGTCCGTAGTTGGTCTGGGCCTTTTGGGTGTAGGCGCAGTGTATGTCATCACAAAAGACGCCAACATTCTGTTCGGTTTTGGTCTGGGTGCTTCCTCTATCGCACTGTTCGGCCGTGTTGGCGGCGGTATTTATACAAAAGCTGCTGACGTAGGTGCCGACCTGGTAGGTAAAGTTGAAGCTGGTATCCCTGAAGACGACCCTCGTAACCCTGCCGTTATCGCCGACAACGTAGGTGACAACGTAGGTGACGTTGCTGGTATGGGTGCCGACTTGTTCGAATCCTATGTTGGTTCCATCATTTCTGCTATCACACTGGGTATCGTTTACTACTCCGTAGAAGGCGCTGTATTCCCTCTGGTTCTGGCAGCTGTTGGTATTCTGGCTTCCATCATCGGTACATTCTTTGTAAAAGGCGACGAAAACTCCAATCCGCATAAAGCCCTGAAAGCGGGTTCTTACTCCTCCGCAGTGCTGGTGATCATCGCATCTCTGGCTCTGAGCTGGGTATTCTTTGGCAACATGAACGCTGCCATCGCTATCATCGCTGGTCTGATCGTTGGTCTGATCATCGGTATCATCACAGAAGTTTATACTTCCGGTGACTACAAATCCGTTAAGAAAATCGCTGACCAGTCCGAAACTGGCCCTGCAACTACCATTATCAGCGGTCTGGCTGTTGGTATGGAATCCACAGCTATCCCTATCGTGCTGATCTGTGTAGGTATCTTCGTAGCTTATGCAGTATGTGGTCTGTACGGCATCGCTCTGGCAGCCGTTGGTATGCTGTCCACAACAGGTATCACCGTAGCCGTTGACGCATACGGCCCTATCGCCGACAACGCCGGCGGTATCGCTGAAATGAGTGGCCTGGATCACTCCGTTCGTAACATCACAGATAAACTGGACGCCGTTGGTAACACAACAGCAGCTATGGGTAAAGGTTTCGCTATCGGTTCCGCTGCTCTGACAGCACTGGCTCTGTTCGTATCTTACGCAGAAGCTGTAAAACTGACAGAAATCTCCATTCTGGAACCCAGAGTTATCATTGGTATGCTCATCGGCGGTATGCTGCCTTTCCTGTTCTCCGCATTCACAATGCAGTCCGTAGGTAAAGCAGCGTTCCAGATGATCGAAGAAGTAAGACGTCAGTTCCGCAGCATCCCTGGCATCATGGAAGGTACTGCAAAACCTGACTACAAAAAATGCGTAGAAATCTCTACCACAGCAGCTCTGAAAGAAATGCTGGTTCCCGGTATCATGGCAGTTGCAGCTCCTCTGGTTGTAGGTATCCTGCTGGGTACTTCCGCTCTGGGCGGTCTGCTGGCTGGCTCTCTGGTAACAGGCGTTCTGATGGCAATCTTCATGTCTAACGCCGGCGGCGCTTGGGACAATGCGAAGAAGTATATCGAAGAAGGCAACCATGGCGGCAAAGGCAGCGAAGCGCATAAAGCAGCCGTTGTTGGTGACACCGTAGGTGACCCCTTCAAAGATACTTCCGGCCCTTCCATCAACATCCTGATCAAGCTGATGACAGTTGTATCTCTGGTATTTGCACCTCTGTTCATGTCCATCGGCAGCCTGCTGTAATTCTTACAGGCATTTGACGCAAACACAAACACGGAATCTTCCATGGCACATCATGGCACGGATTCCGTGTTTTTTTGTCTTTTATTTTTCCCAGTTTTACGGTATGATAATAGGCGAAAGGAAGTGTTGAGTATGACAGATTTTACGGGTTTTACTCCTGAAACCATAGATTTTCTTTGGGAACTGCGAATGAATAACAATAAAGCATGGATGGAGGAGAACAGGGAACGGTACCGCACGGTACTGAAAGAACCTTTTGACGCTCTTTCAGCGGCGCTGACGAAAAAATTTCTGGAAAAGAAAAACGTGCCCCAGATGGACTTTTCCATTTCCCGTATCAATCGGGATGTACGCTTTTCCAAGGATAAAAGTCCCTATAAGGCAAGAAAATGGATGGTGCTGAAAGAGCCTATGACCAAGGCGGAACAGTGGAAATTCCGTCCGGTTTTTTACTTTGAAGTGATGCCAGAAGGCTATGAATATGGCATGGGATTTTATGAAGGCAGACCGGCATATATGCAGGCTTTTCGGAAAAAAGTGGATGCTGCTCCTGATGCCTTTGAACGTCTGGTGAAGGATACCGCCAAAATGAAAGAATTTGTCCTCTATGGGGATTCCTATAAACGCCCCATGGGGAAAGGGGATTACAGCCCTGCCGTCATGGATTGGTATCAGCGGAAAAGTCTGGGACTGACTGCTTCCAGAGAAATTGACGATTTGCTGTTTTCTTCCGAACTGGTAGATTTCGTTGTGGAAGGCTGGGAGAAATTGCTGCCTATGTATGGTTTCCTCCGGGAGATTCATGTGGAGGAATAAATAAAAAAGCTGACATTTCAATGGAAATGTCAGCTTTTTCTTTTTTACGCTTTCCCAAAACTCAGCGCCAATGCCTTGATGGCTTTTTCGCCGATGATGGTTTCCCCATGCTCTGCCAGATAATACTTGGAAAGCAGTGTAGAAATGTGTTTCTGTCCGTATTCATCCAGAATGGTTTCCAGATCATCGATGGTTTCCTCGGTGGTGTATGTATTGCCCTGCATCACCAGGAAATATCTGCCTTCGTTTTTGTACAGAGAAGAAGCGCCGTTGAACAAGGGTTCCAGTCGGATGGATAAGTCAATGACGTCATCCAGTTTGCTGAAGGAGTAGACCAGCAGGTCGTCGTCCTCTTTGGTTTCCGTTTCTTCTGTTGCCAGTGGTTTTTTCTTGAATCGGTGCAGATCTTTTGCCTGATTGAACAGTTCCGTAGGATTGCTGTTTTTATCTTTGCTTTCTACCTTTGTGACGATAATCATGATGCCGTCCAGACCAACGGGTACGGCCTCTACCATCAAAGGTATGTTTTCTGTAATGAAATCGCATTCTTCCATGGCCTGTTCCATGATGTCACGGAACAGCTGCTGGGTTTTTTCGCCGGGGCGGATGAGATCTTCTAGTTTAATGTCACGCTCTGCCAGATCGGCTTTGGTCAGCGTCAGTTTCAGCTGTGTATCGCTTACACGTTCTATTTTCATATATATCACGTCCTTTAACCATATGTGCTTTCTGCACGCGATTTTGTATCTGGTCTATACTATACAATTGTCTGGAAATATAGTATAGTATAATGAATTGCGGGGGATATGTAAAGAGGAGAATCCTGAGAAAAACAACAAAAAACCCAAAAAAATGGGATTTTGCCCCCGAAAATCATAAAAATCCGAGAGGAGTGGCATGAATTGAAAAAAAGCAAGTGGATCCCGCTGTTATTGACGCTGATCATCTGGGCGGGAATGTATTATTATTACCTGCCGGCGCTGAATATTCACAGCAATGAAAGCTGGATGTTCTTCGTGGCAATGATCGTTGTGGCGCTGGTGATCAATTTCTGGACAATCGCCAAGACATTGTTTTTCCAAAGAGAAAGTCAGTGGGAGAGCAATCCGTTACTGAAAAAACTGCTCTATATCCCGTTGGCGCTGGTGGTCATTTATGGGGTAGGGGTGCTTCTGTCTTCTTCCATTCTGCGGGCATCCGCATACAGCTCTTTGCTGACAGTGCAAAACGGTGATTTCGCGGAGGATATCCACGAAGTGAATTACAGCCAGATTCCCATTCTGGACAGCGATTCCGCCGCAAAACTGGCTGAACGTGAAATGGGTTCCATGGTGGACATGGTTTCCCAGTATGAAGTCAGCGATTACTACAACCAGATCAACCTGAACAGCAAGCCTGTTCGTGTGACACCACTGGAATACGGTGACATTATCAAATGGATCACTAACCGCGATACAGGTATTCCCGCATACATGAACATCGATATGACCACACAGGATGTGGAACTGGTGAAGCTGCCGGAAGGACAGGGCATCAAGTATTCTCCCTTTGAACACTTCGGACGGAATCTGTATCGTTATGTGCGTTTCCGTTATCCCACAGCCATGATCCGCAGCAGTAATTTTGAGGTTGACGACAACGGCGTACCTTATTGGGTATGCTCTGTGGAAACAAAGACTATCGGTCTTTTTGGCGGTACAGATATTCAGGGGGCAATTCTGGTGAATGCTGCCACAGGGGAACACGCTTACTACGATGTGGCGGATGTGCCCCAGTGGGTGGATAAGGTTTATGACGCGGAACTGCTGGTGGAACAGTATGACTATTACGGTACTTTGCAGAACGGCTTCATCAACAGTAAATTTGGTCAGAAAGGCTGTTTGCAGACCACAGAAGGTTATAACTATGTTGCCCTTAACGACGACGTATGGGTATATACCGGTGTGACTTCCATCGGCGGCGATGAATCCATCGTTGGTTTTGTACTCATGAACAGCCGCACCAAGGAAACCAATTATTATCAGATTTCCGGCGCAAAAGAAATCTCCGCCATGGCTTCTGCCGAAGGGGAAGTGCAGCATTTGGGCTATACGGCAACATTCCCTATTTTGCTGAATATTGCCGATGAACCCACCTACTTCCTTTCTCTAAAAGACGCGGCAGGGCTGGTAAAGAAATACGCTATGGTTAATATTGAAAAATATCACATTGTGGCCATTGGGGATACGGTGGCAGAGTGTGAAAAGGTTTACCGGAATCTCATGGCAAACAGCGGCATCAATGTGACGCCTTCAGGCGGTGGCACAACAGCAGAGGGAACCATTACTCTGCTGAAAGACATCGTTGCCGACGGCAATACCTATTACTATCTGATGCTGGAAGGCAGAGAGGAACTCTTTGCCGTGAAAGCTGCTGACCATCTGGAGGTTTTGAAAAAACAGGTGGGCAGCACAGTGAAACTGGAATATGTAACAGAAACGGACGGCACTTGTACCGTAACGAGTCTGCAATAAAAACAGAAAAAATGGGAGGGGCTTATGAAAATAGTCGCCTCCTGTTTTTTATAGTGCGGACAAAGGTCTCTTTGGCAAAAGAAATCCTTACAAATCATTGAAAATTCAACCCTTTGGTTGACACCTGCCCCGGAAGAATGTAAAATAAATAAGATGTAAAACAACAAAGTAGAAAACTCGTATGCAAAAAAACAGGAAAAAACTGTCTTTGGAGGTATCATATGGAAGAGAAAGATAAACTGGAAAATGGCAGCCAGGACCGCAGTATGAGCGATGCGGATAAAGAGTATTACGCAGATTTGTATAACGACCTGCCCAAAGAAGTGCAGGATATTTTGATGCAGACACATCCCCTTATGGGCCGCGCCAATGAGGATACAGAAGCGGCAGCATACCGCACAAGACGTCCTCAGCGTGAAGATGTGGAAGAAGTGAAGGAAGCAAGAATGCAGCAGGTAAGCTCGGAGATCAATGAAATCAAACGTGCACCTCAGCAGGAAGGCGACCCCACTCGCTACGTATCCCGCCGTGCAAGAAGCATGGAAAGCGAATATGCCGAAAGCCCCAGAGGCTCCATGGCAGAGGATGATTACAATGAGGATATCCAGTATGTGAGCGTGATGCCCGCACGGAAAAAATCCAGAATCATGGAAGAAGTGACCATCCAGACTTCTGCACCTCAGAAATCCGGCATGAAAAAGAAAAAACAGAAAAAAGAACGGGAAGAACTGCCTTTCTCCGATATGGAACGTGCTGGCGATCGTCCCCGTTATGAAGACATTGACTTTGAAGAACGTGCAAAACAGGAACATCTGGACAGCCTGTATGACGATGATTACGATGATTACAGAGGCGGCAGAAAGAGCAAACTGCCTTTGATTCTGGGTATCGTTGGTCTGGTACTCATTGTTTTCCTGATCTTCAAGACTGTGACACTGTCCAGCCAGCTGGAAGAAGCACAGCAGAAAGTGACAGAAACACAGGATCTGAACGAAAAATATGAACAGATTCAGCTGGAAAAAATGCAGCTGCAGGAAGAACTGGATGCGCTGAAAAACCCTGACGGCGCAAAAACAGAAACAACTGCTGACGGTGAAAAAACAGAAAGCGCTACAACTGACGATAAGAAAGAAACATCCAGCACAACATCCAGCGCTGGCATGAAAGATTATACAGTACAGCAGGGCGATACACCTTGGACGATGGCACAGAAATTCTATGGCAACGGCGCTGAATATACAAAGATTCTGGAAGCAAATGGCTTACAGGAAGGCGCGAATATCCAGCCCGGTGATGTACTGAAAATTCCCGCAGCATAATGATGTGATCATGTAGTTTGCTTGCGGAAAAAGGAGTCAGGTAATGATGGAAAAGGAAACACTGGAACAGAAAACCCTGATGGAATTGAGAACAATGGCAAAGGAAATGGGGCTTGGCCCCATTTCCGCCTTAAAAAAAGGCGATCTCATCGCAAGAATCAAAGAAAAACAGTCACAATCTTTGGCGAAAAATGTCGAATATGTGACTGTTTGTGGTTTTTCTGAAGAAACGGCACAGATGCCAAAGGAAGAAATGGCCCAGCCGGAAAATTATGAACGCCCCCAGCGGGAAACGCCTGAGAATCAGGAACAGGGTGAAGGCATTTTGGAAGTTATGGCAGACGGTTTTGGCTTTTTGAGAACGGAAAACTTCCTGCCGGGAACAGGGGATATTTATGTTTCTCCCTCCCAGATCCGCCGTTTTCGGCTGAAAACAGGGGATGCCATCAGAGGCATTTTGCGTCCGGCAAGAGAAGGGGAGAAATTCGGCGCCCTGATTTTTGTAAAGACCGTCAATGGCGACCGCCCGGATGTGGCAGCCAGACGCCCCAATTTTGAGGAACTGACCCCCATTTATCCAGAGGAAAAGCTCCATCTGGAAACAAGGGCTGAGGAACTGACAGGACGTATCATCGACCTCGTTGCTCCTATTGGCAAAGGTCAGAGAGGTATGATCGTTGCGCCGCCGAAAGTGGGGAAAACCATGCTTTTGACACAGGTGGCGAATGCCATCACCCAGAACCATAAGGAAGTCCACCTCATTGTGCTGCTCATTGACGAGCGTCCAGAAGAAGTGACGGACATCCAGCGTTCCATTGAGGGAGAAAATGTGGAAATCGTCTATTCCACATTCGACCAGCAGCCGGAACACCATAAGCGGGTGACGGAAATGGTGCTGGAGCGGGCAAAACGTATGGTGGAACAGGGGAAAGACCTTGTGATCCTTCTGGACAGCCTCACAAGACTTGCCAGAGCCTATAACCTCACCATTCCGCCCAGCGGCAGAACATTGTCCGGCGGTCTTGACCCGGCAGCGCTGTATATGCCCAAACGATTCTTCGGCGCAGCTAGAAACATCGAAGGCGGCGGCAGCCTTACCATTCTGGCAACGGCATTGGTGGATACAGGCAGCAAAATGGATGAAGTGGTTTTCGAGGAATTCAAAGGCACTGGCAATATGGAACTGGTGCTGGATAAAAAATTGGCAGAACGGCGGATTTTCCCTGCGGTGGATATCATCAAGTCCGGTACCAGACGGGAAGATAAGCTCTTAAGTTCTGCGGAAATGGAATGCAATTACACCCTTCGGCGCATGGCGGCAACCATGACGGCAGTGGAAATGACACAGGGGTTTTATGACCTGATGCATAAAACAAAAACAAATGCGGAATTTGTGGAACGTCTGCCCATCTGGGAAAGACAGCTGGGCAGAGGGGACGCTTAAAAAAACAGCGAAAAATGGCGGTATTTTCAGGAAAAGCTATTGCAATCCGGGAAAATATATGCTATAATACCCACGTTGTCTTTAAATAATTTCGGATTATTGATCAACAAATTAGAGAATGAGGTGAAAAAAATGAGAGAAGGAATCCATCCCGATTACAAACAGGTGACAGTAAAATGCAACTGTGGCAACGAATTCGTAACAGGCTCCACAAAAGATGAAATCAGAGTCGAAGTTTGCTCCAAATGTCATCCTTTCTACACAGGTAGCCAGAAAATGCTGCTGGAAGCAGGCGGCCGCGTAGAAAAATTCAACAAAAAATACGGCAGAAAATAATCAAGAAACACGTAAAAGGGCTGGGCAAATTTGTCCGCCCTTTTTTTCGCAACAAGGCAAATATTTGCGGTTTGCCTTGCTGCGAAAGGAAGGGGGTTTTGCGTGTCTTTTTGACAGAAAGGAGGAAAAACCATGAAACGAACGAATATCGGCGGTCAGGCTGTCATCGAAGGCGTTATGATGCGCGGCAAGAAGGTGTACGCCATGGCTGTACGCAATCCCGAGGGCGGGATTACCATAGAGAAAAAAGAATGGGGCGGTTTGGGCAGAAAAGGAATTTTTCGTCTACCTATTTTCCGCGGTGTGGCGGCTTTTGTGGATTCCTTGGTGACAGGTACTCGCATTTTGATGCGCTCTGCGGAAATCGCTGGGGAAGATTGGACAGAGGAAGCGGAGCCTTCCAAGTTTGAAAAATTTTTGCAGGAGAAGCTGGGTGACCGCATGAATGACATCATCATTTATTGCAGTGTTGGCTTTTCCCTGATTTTGGGTATGCTGTTGTTTTTCCTGCTGCCTGTGTGGCTGGGAAACTTCTTCAAAACTATGGTGCCTACCTGGGCACTGGGTGTTATTGAAGGGCTTATTCGTATTGCCATTTTCCTGTTGTATCTGTTCGGCATCTCCAGAATGAAGGAGATTCACCGGGTATTCCAGTATCACGGCGCGGAGCATAAGACCATCAATTGTTTCGAAAGCGAAAAAGAACTGACAGTGGAAAATGTCATTCCCTGCACCAGACTTCATAAACGGTGCGGTACCAGTTTCCTGTTGTTCGTTATGATTATTAGTATGGTGGTATTTTTCTTTGTGCGGACAGACGATTTCCTGCTGCGTTTGGTAACTAGAATCGTTCTGGTGCCTGTCATTGCAGGCATTTCCTATGAAGTCATCCGCTGGGCAGGCAATTCCAACAGCAAACTGGTGGCGCTCATCAGCTATCCCGGTCTGTGCCTGCAAAAGATCACCACGGCAGAGCCTGACCCGGATCAGATTGAAACGGCAATTGCTGCCATGAAAGGGGTTCTGGAAGATGAGCCAGAATAAGACAGTCAGCCAGTGGCTGCGAACAGGAAAAGAAATGCTGGAGGCGGCAGGGAGAGAAAATCCCCGCATGGATGCGGAACTGCTGCTGGAAAAAGTCACAGGCATGAATAAAATTCAGCGTATGACAGAAGGACAAACCATATTGGACGAAAAAGCGGCGGAAGAATACGCCGCTTTTCTGGATGAAAGAGCAAAAGGACGTCCCCTCCAGTACATTCTGGGGGAATGGGAGTTCATGGGACTGCCTTTTTCCGTGGGCGAAGGAGTGCTCATTCCCCGGGCGGATACGGAAATCCTGGTGGAAACCATATTGGAAACCGGGGAAAAAGAATCCCTCCGCCGTGGGCTGGATATCGGTACCGGAACGGGATGCATCCCTATTTGTCTGGAAAAGCTGGGAAATATGGATATGACCGCTGTGGACATCAGCCCCAAAGCCTTGGCTTTTGCCAGAGAAAACAACGAAAAAAATCAGACCCATGTGGATTTTGTGGAAAGCGACTTGTTTGCGGCTTTGCCGGACAGTCTGTTTCCCTTGGATTTTATTGTGTCCAATCCCCCTTATATTCCGGCGGCGGACTGCGAGGAGCTTATGACGGAAGTTCGGGACTTCGAGCCCAGAAACGCCTTGGACGGCGGAAAAGACGGTCTGGATTTTTACAGAAAGATTGTAGCAGAAGCCTCTGCACGCCTGCGGGATGGGGGCTGGCTATTTTTTGAAATTGGATATGACCAGCGGGAAGCGCTGTTTGCCCTGATGGAGGAAGCGGGATTTACATCCGTGGCATGCCGTCAGGACTTGGCAGGGCTGGATCGCGTGGTCTTTGGACAGAAGAAGGAGGAGCCTCATGTTTGACCGATTGGCGGAAATTGAACAGAAGTATATGGATTTGGCAGATCAGGTCAACGACCCTGAAATCATTGCCAACCAGAGCCAGTGGCGGAAACTGATGAAGGAATACAGCGATATGACACCTATTGTGGAGGCATATCGGGAATACGAAAAAGTGAAAGCATACATTGCGGAGGAACTGGAACTTTTGGAGGATAAACTGGATGACGATTTCCGGGAGCTGGTGAAGGAAGAACTGGCGGAAAACAAAGAGCGTCTGGAAGAACTGCAAAAAGAAATCACCATTTTGCTCATTCCTAAAGACCCTAATGACGAGAAAAACGTTATCGTGGAAATCCGCGGCGGCGCAGGCGGTGACGAAGCGGCACTTTTTGCGGCAGACCTGTTCCGTATGTACACCCGTTATGCGGAAAGAAGAAAATGGAAAATCGAAGTCATGAACGCCAGCGAAAGCGATCTGGGCGGTTATAAGGAAATTTCCTTTATGATTACCGGACAGGGGGCATACTCCCGTCTGAAATACGAAAGCGGCGTACACCGTGTACAGCGTATCCCTGCCACAGAAAGCGGCGGCAGAATCCATACGTCTACGGTTACGGTGGCGGTGCTGCCCGAAGCGGAAGAAGTGGACGTGCATATCGACATGAATGACGTGCGTGTAGATGTGTTCCGCGCCTCCGGCAACGGCGGTCAGTGCGTCAATACCACAGACTCCGCTGTTCGTATGACCCACATCCCCACAGGTATCGTGGTATCCTGCCAGAACGAAAAATCTCAGCTGAAGAATAAAGAACAGGCGTTGAAAGTGCTCTATGCCCGTGTCTATGAACGGGAACGTCAGGCACATGACGCAGCCATCTCCGCAGACCGCCGTTCTCAGGTGGGTACTGGTGACAGAAGCGAACGTATCCGTACCTATAACTTCCCCCAGGGCCGTGTGACAGACCATCGTGTGGGGTTGACACTCCATCGAATTGATGCCATACTGGACGGGGATTTGGATGAGATCATGGATACACTGGTGACAACAGACCAGATGGAAAAACTTAAAGCGCAAAATCCAGATGCATAAACTATCAAAAGAGAAGAAATCAGGTGACAGAAGATGAAAGAACTCATATCATTGTTTCTGACTTTTGCACGGATTGGGGCATTCACATTTGGCGGCGGCTATGCCATGCTGCCAATGCTCCAAAGAGAAGTGGTGCAGAGCCGGAAATGGGCAACGGAGGATGAAGTGCTGGATTACTTTGCCATTGGGCAGTGTACCCCCGGCGTCATTTTCGTCAATACGGCAACATTCATTGGTTATAAAAGAAAAGGGATCCCCGGTGCTATTTTTGCCACAGCCGGCGGTGTGTTCCCTTCTCTGGTCATTATTATGATTATTGCGGCAGTGCTGACCAATTTTGCCCACCTGCCCGTTGTACAGCATGCATTCGGCGGCATCCGTGTGGTGGTAGGCGTTCTGATCATCAATGCCGTTTCCGGCATGTGGAAAAAATCCGTTGTGGATAAATTGGGGCTTGTTCTTGCCATTTTGTCTTTTATCGTGGCAACCTTTGTGGATATCTCCCCTGTATGGCTGGTGCTGCTGGGCGCAGTCATTGGTATTGTGGTAAAATCCTTTCAGGCAAAAGAGAAAGGAGGCGCCAAGTAAATGCGGCTGTTGATATTATTTCTGGAATTTTTCAAGATCGGGCTCTTTTCTGTGGGCGGCGGTCTGGCAACACTGCCTTTCCTCTATGACCTGGCGGATAAATATCCCTGGTTCAGTGTGGCACAGATTCCCGATATGATTGCCATTTCCGAATCCACACCTGGGCCTCTGGGCGTGAATATGGCAACTTATGTGGGCTTCCAGTGCGGCGGTGTATTGGGCGGTGTCATTGCCACAGCAGGTTTGGTAACACCTTCTGTTATTGTTATCATTATTGTTTATAAATTTCTGGAACGCTTCCGTAAAAGCACATTGGTGGAAAACGCTTTTTATGGTCTGCGTCCCATTGTTGTGGGGCTCATTGCCTCCGCAGGCTTTGGCGTTATCGTTCTTTCCCTGTTTAATAAAGAAGCGTGGAACGGCGCCGCTACCCAGTGGGGCAGTCTGTTCCAGTGGCGGGAGTGGATACTGTTCTTTGTGATGCTTTTTGCCGCGAGAAAATGGAAGAAAGTCCATCCCATTGTGCTGATCCTCATTGGCGCGGCAGTGGGTATCGTATTCCAAATGGCATAAAATCAAAAGTCGAAATCTCTTAGAGGAGATTTCGGCTTTTTTTGTGCCCGTCTGCTTCTGTTTTCCCCTCTGCTTCCATAAGCTGAATAACAGGAGAAAAATCGGGAGGAGGGGGAACATGTCTGTTTCCTTCTGGACCATGTTTTGTGTGGTGTATGGCGGTGTGCTGTTTTTGTCCCTGAAACGAGGCGCTTTTGCCTTGGTACTGGGGTTTTTGTCCGGCTTGGGGGTGGCCTTTTTCTGCCTGCGGTATTTGCCGGGGGTCTTTACGTCTCAGGTGTTTTATGCTGTGGCGGCAGGGGTGCTTTGCGGCGTGGCCTTGGGTACGGTGGCTGAAAAACGCAGACTGCCGGGTGCGGTCTTTTTCTGGCTGGGGGCGTTGCTCTGGGGCAGCAGCGGCGGTCTGGTTTCTATGGATGTGCTGA
>UMEY01009164.1_pt1 | contig 17884 bp, 19 predicted proteins | sample 1964881 | NCBI WGS metagenome assembly UMEY01 (sample SAMEA4836033, study PRJEB28245) | human gut metagenome | biome: gut microbiome; material: fecal sample | place: Denmark | collected 2008 | reverse complement strand
GCTGCTCGTTTCGGCGGTTCTGCGTACCATGGCACTTGTTCGCCTCGTCATCTGATTGCGAATTACGCCGCTTCTTATACGTCTCGCTACTATTGCGGCCTTGCCCAGTTGTTATTAGACGTCAGTCAACCGCAGGTTTGATGGGTGTAACCCATTGATGGCGCAGCCATCATAAGCGCAGCGATAAGGCGCAGCCTTATATACTATATCACGGCGCAGCCGTATCTTGTTAATATAATATTTTATAGCTACAAAACAAAAATTTAAAATATTTAATACAAATTGTTTTGTAGCTATAAAATATTATACATACATTTGCAATATCATTAGACAACAGAGATAGTTAACATTATAAACAATAAAAATCTATTCAATGAAATCCGTTAGTCTGCTAACAAGTTTTACATTGGGATCTGACCTCTGAAATAGCAAATAACGGTTGAGAAAAAGGTTAAAAAGAATTGGCTGCTCGTTTCGGCGGTAATGCGAACAATGGCAATTGTTCGCCTCGTAATCTGAATGCGAATAACGCCGCTTCTAATACGAATCGCAACAATTGCGGCCTTGCCCTGTGTGGGCTAAAAAATTGGGTATATTCTTTTTAATCTTTCCCAGGAGTGGAGAATCAATAAAAGACAAGCGTATGAGGTTATATGATAAAAATATGATAGAGATGCGCGACGGTCGTAAGCCCGTCATTAGCCCACAACTGAAATCAGTTTCAAACTATATAGATATAAGTTTGGATGATATTAGAGAAGCATGCGAAGCAGCATTTAAAAACCATTCTAAAAAGAATGATGTTGTTAATTTCAATTCTGATTTTGATGGTAATTCGTTAAAATTGTATGAATGGTATTTAGATGGTACTTATGTTAGCAAAATCAAATATCGCAAACTTGTAAAAGAAAACAAGAATGGTAAGGTTCGTGAAATAAACAGCCCGGATCTTACCACCAGAATTTATCAGCATCTTGTTTTAGTAAAGTTAGGTCCTTTGTATTATGAGAAGGATAATATGAATGGTCTTAATTGTAAGCCGGGATTTGGCATAACAGCATCGTCTAAATCAAGGTCTCTTATTAAAAAGATGAAGCATGTTTATTATGATAGACTTGATTTGAAGTATTGTTTGGTTATAGATCAACGTAAATGTTATAACCATGTAAAAGACAAAGTGTTTAGAAAAGTACTTAAGAACTTTATTTCAAATAAAAAGTTTATAGATTTTGTAATAGACGTAAGTTTCGTATCTGGAGAGCTGCCTATAGGGACTCCTACAAGTCCTTTCATTCATCATCTCCTTATGAAAGATTTTGATGATCTTGCAAAGAGAATAGCTCCTTTTTCATTGAGATATGCCGACGATAATTTCCTTGCTTTCTATACTAAGGAGGATGCTAATACTGCCAAATGGAGGATTAAGAATTATTGGTGGTATGAGCTTAAGATAAGATCTAAAAGGCATACTTGTATTATAACAGACATGGATAGACCTCTTGATTTTTGCGGGTATGTTTTCCACCGTAATAACAAAGGCGTATCTGAACACAATAAAGGTTATGTGACAATAAGGAAGAGGGTAGCCAAAGACGCGAAGAAGTGTATTACAAATGAAAGCTGGTCTTCTTACTTCGGTCTTTTAAAACACTGTGACAGTTATTCATTAATGTCAAAAATAGAAAATATCATGAAATTACGAGATTTAACAAGCACGATTCGTATTGATAAGAAAATGGATGCGGACAGCATCGATGTAAAGAACCTTGAAGGTATTGTATTTGATATCGTGAACTACGAAATACGAAGCAATAACAAGAATGAACCAAACTGGATAAAGTGTTTGATAGGTATTCCTGAAACCAATAAAGAAGGGATTCCTACTGGCAGGAAACTCGCAAGGGAATTTCATGGTAATTATCAAGGTATAGTAAATTTTATTTCAAAATGTGAACTTACTTATGGCAAAGATGCTATTCTCCCTATTACCGATGTAGAGATAGAAAACAGATGCGGATACGTTTTTAAAGGCAGCACTAACCGCTTGGAATACATTGATTGACTTCTCATTGTGATGGTGTGAATGAAAATTATTATCTTGCACCAAAAAAAAGAAAGTCATGAATTGTAACACTTGTAAAGATGACGGACCTGATATTCTGAGATCTAATATCTGTATCGGGTCTGATCCGTGTAATGACTGTACGGACAATTGCGAGATTCTTCCAAAAGAATGCGATTGCCCGTATGGTCATTTAAGCGATCATTGCATTCATTATACAGGATGCAAGACATTCATATCCAAATTAACGCCGGGCATGCCTTATAATGAGGTTATGCATAATATAGAACTGGTTTTCGAAAACATAGATAAGTTTTTGGATAGGATGGTTGAAGAAAATACGCTTCTGAAACAAAGGGTTGAACAACTTGAAAAACAACTTCAAAATGGAAAAGAGTGCACAAATTGGTAAGGACTTAAGTGGTAAACACGTATATGTTCCACATGTGGACGAGACGCCGGTGCCATGCCTGGACGGATACACCTGCACGAACTGCGTGTACTGCGCTGACGACATCAACGCTGGCTACTTCAGTCTGGCTCAGAGATCTGATCTTACGGCTTTAATCAATGCAATGATATGCCGTATGGAATATCAGGATAGGGAAATAGAATTTTTAAAACAAAAAATAAATATTTTACAGAATGGCAATAACAGGTAACGGTTGTTTTGGCAGTCATGGTGGGTGCGAACGCCCGCATCATTGCGATATTCCTTCTTCTAAGATTTTCTACGATGGAGAAAATATAGAAGAAGCTGGTTTGTATCATGGTATGCCTTTAAATAGAGCTTTAGCTAATTTAGCTAAATACGTTTCAAGGGCTATTAACGTAAGTGGATCTGTTAATATGGAGGTATTTGACGGTACTTCTCATGTGGTTCTAAAGAAAGATCCGGCAGAGATTTTGCTTGTGTCTTATTGCGGAGGTGTCGTGCCTTCTGATATGTATAAAGTCCAGGGTCGTACTGTTAGGTTCTGCCGGGATATGTGTCAACAAGACGAATTTGCTGAAGTGAGGGTTGTTTACCGAGAAGAGGCAAATAGTTCTTATGGGTTCCATTGTTAATTTAGGAGGATAAGAAATGGCAGAAAAATGCAAAGGATTTATATGTGGGGGTAATCTCGTTGATGGCTCTGTGCCTTCTGATAAGTTAGATAAAGAAACTATTATCGAGCTTATTAAAGAGATTCTAAAAGAGGAAATGCACGAATCTTGGCTTAAGGAAATAATAGAAACCATACTTAAGGAATCCATTGATTCGGATTGGCTTCGTGAGTTCTTTAAAGAGGTTCTTAAAAAATATGCTAAAGAGGAATGGTTTAAGGACATTATCTGTGGCTTAGGATGTGTAGGTGTACAAGAGATATTCGACGTTATTCCTACTGACATAACATTTGAAGCTACAGGAGGTACGGCTACGGTTCAGGTGGTTGTCGATGATGGAGTTGAATGGGAGTTGACACTTTAAATTAGGGAGGATAATTATGTCGAGAGAGAAAATATATAAGATGGATGATGGTTCTTGGCTTACCTCGGACAAGAAGGAAGGTGTCGGTCGTGATAAAATGAATTTCGATGCTCCATCTTGGAAAGGAAGGGAAGACAGGATCACTATCCGAATTGTGAAGAAATCCGATACTGAAAGTATGAAAGCTATAACTTTCAGGCAAAAAGGCATTAAAATCACAGAAGTCTCGGTTAGCAGGCTGGAGTTCCCTATATCTGGTGGAGATAAGCAGATCCTTATTACTACCAACGCTGCTTCTATCAATGCCCTTATTACGGGTGAGAAAGATATAAAGGGTGTCATAAAAGCATTTACTACCGCTTCCGGTCTTAATATTGACGTCAATGATATTAGGCTTGATTATGGTTTCCCTGGTGATCCGGGTCTTGAAGACACGTTCCAGGTTTCGATGATTGTTTCCATGCCTGGCAATGAGGATGGGAATGAAGTTAATGAGAACATAACTATAAATGGTGTACTGATTCCTATTTATCAGCCTGGAAAGGTCGTTCCTTACATTAAATTGGATAAGGAATTTGAACAAATTGAGGGTGATGAAACAAGTACGCAGTTAAGTATAGAAAGTAATATAAAAGATTATGTTATTGAAATAGTTGAATGCGAGTCTGTGGATAAGGAGGAGATTCACCTGGACAAGGATGTTGTTGATCTTGATTCAGATGGATCACCGGAGGTAATCAACGTAAGTACAAATCCTGAAAATTTAAGATGGAGGATTAGGAATGAAAGTAGATAATTGTTGGGCGAACATAGATAAGAAAGAAGGCGGTCTTAACAGTAAGGTTAATATTTACTTTGATGAAAATGATACTGGTGCCAACAGAAGTGTCAAGATAAGGGTGTCTTCCAGGGACGGTAGCGTATCTGAAGAATGTACGTTAGTTCATGAAAAAAAAGAACAGGTAGTTTATAGAAATAAAAGACAATCGGCTCTTTTCACAAAAGAAGGATGTAATTCTGAGACAGAGAAAGGGGAAGAGCTTGAGTACGTTGTTGAGGCCGGAAAATACACATCTATCATATCTCAGTCTGATGCTGATGACAAGGCTATGAAAGATATTGAGCAAAATGGTCAGAACTGGGTTAATGAGCATGGTCGTTGTATAACCATATTATGGTACAATGTCAAGAAATCAAAGTCGTTTAGAAAGAACGATTGTGATCCTGATACCGAAGAAGGAAGTTTGGTTACGATGACAATCGAAGCCGGGCAATTTTCTTCTACCATAAGCCAAGAAGATGCCGACCGTAAGGCTGAAGCTGAGTTGAATGCCAAAGGTCAAGACTATGCTAATTCTCATGGTACTTGCAATACCATAAAATGGTACAACGACAGGAAATCCAAGATGTTCCAAAAGACAGATTGTGAGGTGACTGAAGTTGGATCTATGGTAGAGTACGTTGTAGAAGCCGGCCGCTTCTCTTCTTCTGTTTCTAAGGAGGATGCTAATCAGAAGGCTTTGGATGCCTTGGAAGCTGAAGGTCCAGGTTATGCTAATGAGCATGGTACATGTGAAACAAATTTATGGTATAACGTAGAGAAGTCAAAAGTATTTTATAAAAATGACTGTGAAGATGGATTTATCGGAGCGCCTTACACTTACACAGTAGAAGCCGGTAAATACACATCAGACGTAAGTCAAGAAGATGCTGATAAGAAAGCTCTTGATGATATAGAGAGAAACGGCCAAGAACAAGCCAACCTTAATGGTGAATGCATTGAGGATCCTAATTATTTTATAGGAAAGGCTTCGGCTCGTGTTCAGAAAAATGATTGCGATGCCGAATCTCAGACCGGAAGCTTCGTTGATTTGACTGAAAAGGATCTTGCCGGATATCCAGATGCTTTTGTATCAAGGGAAAGCCAGGAGGCAGCTAACGCGTTGGCTGAAGCAGCTATGGAAGAACAGAAACAAGATCTTGCAAATAAGAAAGGTACTTGCATAGATAAAAACCAATTTGTTGGTGTATATAGCAAGGTATTCACAAAAGACAATTGTGAAGGAGAAGGCGTAGGTTCGCAGGTAACGGTAGACCAAGACGATGTAACTGGTGGTCCTTTTACTTCATACGAAAGCCAGGAGGCGGCTAACGCGCTCGCTCAGGCTGCCGTCGAGCAGCAGGGCCAGGCCATAGCCAACCGGGACGGCCATTGTACGTGGACTGGTAAATACAGTGAGGAATTTACCAAAAATGATTGTACTGAAGGTCAGGTAGGATCTAAGATTACGGTAACCGAACAAGATGTTGTTGGTGCTCCTTTCACATCTACCGTAAGCCAAGATGATGCTAATAACAAGGCCAAGGCTGCTGTCAAAGAGCAAGGTCAGGCTATTGCCAATAATAAAGGGAATTGTGAAGATATGACGGTCTATACCGGTCATTACAGTAAGAGATTCGTTCCAGAATGCGAGGATTGTCATAAAGGTGTAGAGATGGAGGTTACGGCTGAGATGGTAAATGGAAGCCCTGTTACATCAACAGAAAGCCAGGATGCAGCAGACGCAGAAGCCCGTAGGATCGTAGAAGAAGGCGGTCAGGCTTATGTTAATAAGAACGGAACTTGTACACCATTAAGCACCGATCCTGTATGGGAGGACGTAGAACCGGAAGAACTTAGATGTAATGAAGGTAAGTCTCAGAAAAAGCAACGTGATACCAACGAATGTTCTGAAACTCACAATCAAGAACGTTGGGTAGATGGCGGGAATAAGGTTTGTAGCTGGACCGGTCATTATACAGAAACGTTCCAGAAAAACGATTGTGAGATACCGGATTCAGGAACGGAAGTAGAAGTAAGTGAAGCTGATGTTGAAGGCAATCCTTTTATTTCTTTCGTAAGTCAAGAAGATGCTGATAATAAGGCCAAGGAAGCTGTTAAGGCTCAAGGACAGAATATTGCCAACCAAAAAGGCAAATGTAGGTTCGTAGGCGTATATAGCAAGGAATTTACGAAAGACAATTGCGGATCATGTCAGCATGGTGTTCCGATGAGCGTAACACAAGACATGGTAGGTGGACCGTTCTATTCTAATGAAAGCCAGGAAGAGGCAAATAGATTAGCTCAGGAAGCCGTAGAAGCCCAAGGTCAGGCTTATGTTAACAAGAACGGAACATGTGAAACGGACAACACCGATCCTGTATGGGAAGATTCGGAACCGCTTGAAACTAAATGCGAAGGTGGTAAATCCTATAAAAAACAGGTTAATACCAACGAATGCTATGGTGGAGAAAATGAACGTTGGGTAGAAGGTGGAGATAAGGTATGTACCTGGACCGGAACATATAGCAAGGTATTTACAAAACAGTGTGCTGACGGCGGTGTCGGATCTAAGGTTACCATAGATCAGGATGATGTAACCGGTGGTCCTTTTACGTCTACCGTAAGTCAGGAAGACGCAAATAGCAAGGCTCAGGCTGCCGTCGAACAGCAGGGACAGGCTCTTGCTGACGCGCAGGGAACTTGTACCTGGACCGGTAAGGCAAGTAAGGTCTTCACCAGAAACAATTGCGGAAGCTGTCAGCATGGTTCGTCTGTTACCGTAACCCAAGATCAAGTAGGTGGTCCATTTACGTCCAATATCAGTCAAGCTGATGCTAATAAGAAGGCTCAAGATGCTGTAAATTCCCAAGGTCAGGCAGTAGCTAACAAAAACGGTGATTGCGTAGCTGATAGCACAACTCCTTCTTGGTCGGATACCGGAAGCACCCGTTGTGACGGTTGTACGTCTCAGAAGCAACAACGTGACACCAATCCATGTTCTTCTTCTTACAACGACACAAGATGGGTTAATGGAGGTGGAGAATCTTGTACAGACTGGTCTTATTACGGAACAGGAGATTGCGTAGGTCATACTCAGTATGATGCTTATCGTGATAGTTGCTCTGGTAGCATAGATCGTCAATATTCTGTAAGTTGTAGGAATTGCTGTAATTGCGGATCTTACGGTTCTTGGCAAGAAAATGGATGTAAGAATGATCAAGTGAAATACGTTCGTTATGATGATTGTGGTCATGCCGAATACAAATACGAATATGAAGTTGGAAAATGTGGATATGCTCCATATGAGTTTCAGTTCCATGATGGAAGAACGAGCAAGTCGAGGTCTGTAACTGGAGAATCCCAGGATATTGAAGAAGTTATCATAAGTACTAAGAGTAATTCATATATGGGTTTTTCTGTTAAATCGAAACCTTCTTGGTGTTCTGTCGATTACAGAGATCAGACATCTGAAAGTATGAAGGCTGTGGTGACGTTATCTGCCAATACAACATCTTCTTCCAGATCCGGTGATATTGTTTTTGTTCAAAATGAATCTGGAAAGACAGTTACTCTTAGTATTTCGCAGGCAAGACAAATGTTGTATAAGTTCACATTCGATGATAATACTACTTCAGATAAATCTTTATCTGTTCAAGCTGCATCTAATGATGCTCAATATACAATCAAAAGTACATTGAATGGTTCTTATCATGGTTTTGCCACTACGTCTAAACCGTCTTGGATTACGACTGAGTATAAAAATCAGGCTTCTGATAGTATGGTTTGTGTTCTTAAGATAACTGCCAACACAAGTACATCTTCTTCTCGTACTGGATCCGTTGTGCTTACTCAAAATGACAGTGGTAAAACATTGAAAATAAATGTTACACAAGCTGCGGCTGAGGTCAAGCTTGTACCAGCACATATTACATTAAAAAACGGCTCTTGGGCTACTTATAAGAAGAATAATGTTTCTTATAACCCTGGTGCCGGCAAGTGTATTGCTGGATTCGAGTGGACTGGAGATGAAAATGGAGATATACGAATTTATACTTGTGATATTAAGGTAGTAGATTCCAGTTACCGTGAGATACCTGGAGCTACTATAAGCATTGGAACTACAACCCAGAGAAAACAGCCTGGAAGCTCTTGTTCGTATTTCAGAGCTGTAGCGGGAGGTATATTGGCAGGATATGTTCATGTTGGAGATGAGAATAAGGATACTACATGGTATATACGAACTATAAACGTATCCTATGACGGCAAATTGTATAAGAGTGCTACTGTTAGACAATTTGAAAAAACAGGTATTTCCAAGAATGGTGGTATATTTAATGTCTATAATGAGTCACCTGCTTCTTACAACTTTATCGTAGATGGAGCTGAGTGCGGTGATGATAGAGGAACTTTAAAATACTCTTATTCTCAGATGAATCTTAATCCAGCATAATTAACAAGGGAGGGGATTTAGTTCTCTCCCTTGAATGTTTTTTGGATTATATTATTTTGTTTTAAGTATTGTCTATTAGAATAAAAATGATTAATATTGCATATCATTCAATTTTAAAATTTTAGTATCATGGCTTGTAAAAAGAAAGCTCGTCAGGGTGGTGAAGTCGATAAGAAAGACAAACCTAAAATGCGCCAAGGCGGTAGTGTTGGAGGCAAGATGAAAAGAAAGAAGACGAGCACTAAAAAGTGATTGAAAACCAGGGGAAGGTGCTGATCACCTTCCCCATTTTAGTAACATAACAACAATTTATTATGAGCAACAAGTTTATTAGCAAAGGGCAAAGGAATGTCTGTGTGACGTTTGTGAAGTACTATCCTGTATTGATGCAGGTTATTATGTTAGCCCGCATTTTTGATGAGTTTTATCCTTTTAGTATCACTAATTGGCTGTATCCGATATTAGGTCATTCTCTATCATGGGACCTATTTCTCTTGGCTTTTTCAAGAATGTTCAGGTTTTGTATATGGCATAGGTTATTGATCTATAGCATGATTTTTAATATCTGTGTAGAATGGGTTACGGTTAATATTGAGATGCCTATTGAGCACAATATAGTAGTGTGGTCTGTTATGGCTGTTACTCTGTTGATAATCATTGCCTCTATTGTTTTAAGATTTAAAACAGGATGTTTTGAAAATGAAAGAAATTCTGACAGAGACGCTGCGTAAAAGTGGTGCGGCGGTATGCGATAAGATAAAGGAGATGTTTTTAAGCGGGGAATGCGATCATCTTACAGCCAACGATCTTGAGACATGGACGCAACTTGCTAATCCGGCTAAGTACTATACCGGAGAAGAGGCTATTTCTTATCTTAATGTAACTTCTAAAAGATTTTATGAATATCGGAAGGCGAAGTTAGTTCCTGATCCTGTTAAGATAAAGGGATTCCCTAAACCTTTATATACGAAAGTTATGTTGGATGAGGCTATAAAAACCATATCCGGCATGAGCGAAAGAGAGATTTATATGAGGATCTTGAATGCTAAATCAAGAGAATCCAGAGCAAAAGAAAGGAGGGGAGTATGATTACAAATGGTGAATTTGTATCAAGAGTTGTAAACGGTATTCATGCCCTTGACAAAGATTCACATGTTAGTCGGAGATGGATATTGAATATCGGTAGAACCAAAGCCGAATCTTATACAGCCCAGAGATGGGATGATGGGACATTGCTTGGCGACCACCGGCTCCTGACTTACGTTACTTGTTTGGAGATGATTGAAGTTGACAAAATAGTTTGTTGTGATGCCGAATTTGCGTTGTGTAATACACTTATGCGTTCAAAGCATAAACTTCCAGGACTTCTTTATTCTGCCCTTAGACCGGCTATTACTAAGGTGACTAACGTAGATAACACTATATTTTTTAAGTTCGCTGAAATAAAGTCGTATCGCAATGAACAAAAAAGACCGTATGCTAAATACGTTAAAGAACGTCGTCCTTTTTATTATGTAGAAAACGACTATATTTATATACCGGATTTTCATATAGAGCTTATTAACGTAGAGTTCTTTACAACAAGAAGAAAGAAGGCGCTGGAGTTAATGGCCTGCGATCCTACACCTAAAGGGTGTGAATCTGAATGGGAATACGAATTTATCTGCCCTATTAAGTTAATTGAGTACGTAGTGGCAGAGACGATAAAGGAAGTAGCATTCAGGCTACAGATTCCTGTTGATGAAAATCCGAATCTTGATTCTAATCAAAAAAGTCAAATTGTTCAATAACGAAACATTTTTATCCTTATTTGGGTCTTAGTTGTGAAACCAAGACCCATTTTTTTATAATTTAGTGACATGAAAAGAACATCAATACAATCACCGTATTTTGTAGCCTACTACCATCGTCTTATGAAAAGAAAGAATGGTTTTAAGAAAGGCATGATAAGAGACAGAGGAGAGGTTTTAAGACTGTTGTCTATTATATGGAAAACCGTATCAGAACATTATGTGGAAGCTGATGCCGGTGTTTACGTAGATAACGTAGGATACTTATGCCATGTACTTATACCAGGGCAGCGCTTTGCCGTCAGGCGGGACCTGGACATCGTGAGCAGGCTCGGCACCAACGGCTACCTCTACAACCACCTGGCTATGGATTTCGCAGACTCCAAAAGATATTACCATTTTGTAATACAAGATAGTTTAAAAAAGAAGTTAAGGGTTAAAATGAATAAAGGACGAAGATACCGATTTATGTACAATGAAATACTTGCTAAAAGAAGGGTGTTTAAAGATTTCCAGATTAAGAGAGTTTTCGAAGATCGAGAACTCAATCATAGGAACATGTAAAAAAAATATAGCGATTACCCTTTATTGATATAGGTTAATCGCTATATTTGCATATCCGTCTACCTTCTCAGGCTGGCGGATATAAAAAGTAAAATTCCTATTATGGGAACAAATGTAAGCAATTTTCAAAACAATGCGAAGAACAGTAACATTATTTTGACGTCGGAATCCAACGAAATGGAATTTAGCAAAGAGGTTAAAACCGTATCATCTTTCAAAAATTCAGATTTTGGAGAGCTAAAAATTATTATTATTGACGAAGAACCGTATTTTATAGGATCTCCTATAGCTTCATTTTTAGGGTACACTAATCCGAGAAAAGCGATAAGGGATCACGTTGATGAAGATGATAGACTAATAATGAAAGTACCTGATACTCAAGGGTGGAACGAAACGTTCCGTCCCTACACTCCAAACACTAAAATACTGATAATCAATGAGTCTGGATTGTATAGCCTAATTTTTGGATCAAAGATGGATTTTGCTAAAAAATTCAAGAAATGGGTAACATCTGAAGTTCTTCCCTCTATAAGAAAAACCGGCTCCTATTCTATAACACCGAAAGACTATCCATCTGCATTAAGAGCATTAGCTGACGAGATTGATGCCAAAAATAGAGCCATAGCCGAGAGGGCGCAAGCAGAGGCGGAGAGACAACAGGCGATTAAGACCATAGAAGAGCAGCGTCCTGATGTGGAGTTTGCAGAATCATTTAAGAAAGTTGACCATGAAAATATGTGGTTGATTAGAGATATTGCGAAGAAGCTTGAACAAAATGGGATCATTATTGCCGAAAAGAATCTCCGTATGTTTCTTGAAGAAATGAAATTCATGTTCAGGAACGGGCAGGGTAAATGGGAACTATACAGTGATATCGTTAAAAATAAGTTTGGTGTTTATCGATCTTACTTTGTGGATAAGTACTCCGGGGAAAGAGTTAATCAGCAAACAATATACATGACTGGTGCCGGATATGAAGTTACGCTCAATGGTATAAAAGGGAAATGTAGAAGCACGTTTCTAAAGTACGGTAAGTTTGAAGATCCTAACTTTTAAAACAGCAAAATAGGGCATTAATCAGATTATTAATATCTTTGTGGAGGTCAGGTTCGTTTCCTGTCCTCCATATTTTTTTTTACGATGACTGTTGAGGAATATATCATAGAATTAAAATCATCTTTAAGATCATTTGACAAGCGTGATCTGATAGATGAGGTATCCATCTACAAATGGGTAGAAATTGCCCTGAAGAAGTTTGGAGGCGATATTACTATGCGCAAAGAGGCGGTAGTGGACGTCAAGCGAGGACAGGCTCGTATGCCGGGAGATTACTTTGATCTTATTCTGGCATTTAAATGCGATTTCAAGGGATATGAGGTACCGGAAGGTGATAAGGTGATACCAGAGCTTCAAAATACAATAGCGTGGAAAGAACGTACCGAAAGAAGTTATAGGTGGTGTTCTTGCAATGAATGTTGTAAAGACGAATGCGAGAAGGTGATAGTTGAAAAATTTTATATCAACACCCACGATCGCGATCATGAAGTTCGTTGCTATTATGACCGGCCTGTGATGTTAGGTCTTGCTAAGCCTATGCTTCGTGATTCTTGTTTAAGTAAATGCCGGAATAAGGTAGTAAAGGATAGTCCGTATGAGATAAATATCGTAAACGGATTCCTGTATGCTAATTTCGATGGTCCTATTTACATGCAGTACCGGTCTCTTCCTTTTGACGGAGAATCTAACATAATCATACCAGACACGCCGCAGGGTCTGGTCCTGGATTATGTCGATAATTTTGTGAAGATGAGATTCTTTGAGGAACTGATGTATAATGGAGAAGCACAAGGAGCAGCCGATTTGTTCAAGTTGTATGCACAGCAAGATTTGGTTAAGCTGAAAAATGCTAAGACCGAACTTAAGATGATGGGTATGACATTGAAAGGCATGTACGAACCTCTTAGACGGCGCCGTGCTGAGTTTGAGATATATACTAAGGCGTATCCTGTAATCGATAATATACTTAAATTGGTATGACAGAAGTCGTTATATTCATATACTTGCTTGGTGTTATTGCGTCTATGATTGTTTGGTCAATCAGGCAATTTAAAGGAGATGCGAGTTTGGTAGAGACAATGTACTGCCCGATAGTATTTTTGTTGAGTTGGATATACGTATTCGAAATATTTAAAATGAGATAAAATGTTAGAAGTTAGTGCAAGCGAAATAGTAACCGCCGACAAAATGAGAGGCGTGGGGCCGGCAAACATCCTTTTCACAGCCGGACCGAATCCGGTAGCCGAAGATCGCCGTGGTGTAGCTAAGGTAACGGCTGGTGGAGAGAGTAAGAATGTTACAATCACACAAGCTGCCGGAGAGCAGGTTGTTGTAATTCCTGAGTTCGATTATCTTGTTCTTAGATACGGATGGGAATCGGAAGACGGTTCCGATTTTGATACTGCAACCGGTTTTACTAACACAGGCATATCAAATGTGGATAACAAGTACGTTGGATGGAGTAAGCAGTGGGCCACCACCCAACAACAGGTAGGTGATTACCTTGTTCATGGTGGTGATAACATGCAGTCCGGTCTTGAAGGGGCACTTATTAAGATGAAGACCTTGCTGTCAGCGCCGGGCATGGACGAGTCAGAACCTAATATCAATGCTGATATCTATGGTAATTGGTATGGGAATAGAGGGCGAGGAAATGTCGTTGTGTCTTTTACAGCCTACCTTGGAGGAGAGATGGTTAAACAAGGATTTAACTTCATTAACGAAGGTGGTGAGGAGGTTTACTCTGACAGCATCACTACCAACGTTTCGGCTCATGGTGAAACCAATTACCAAAATATAAAAGGTTTGTACACTAAGATGGGTACGATGGTTTATAATAAGGAAAAGCGTGATTGTGTTATTGTTATAGGTTAAGACATGGAAAGCCTTTGGAATAAATACAATAAGATCAAGGAGGTGTTTTACCGAGATTTCGTTTACGATTCCAGTTACACAGAGCAGGCCTCGTGCATCCCACTGTCGTCGGTGAAGGACGGGGTAGGCTGGGTCGGCGACGGAACCATTAACCTGGCTCAGTATCTCCAGTTCCTATACACGGAAATAATTCTTGGCAATAAGACAGAAGATGATGTTCGTAATGCCATACTGGTACTTACTCGCCTTGCCGATACTACTTATGATCTATTTTTTAATAGTAACAAAGGTATTTATTTCAAATTCGAAAAAGGATTTTTCTTAAGAGACGATATCCATAGCGAAGATGCCGATAAGTTCGGTCTTACTAAGATAAGTTCTGGATATACTAATGGTATAGAGTTAAAAGACGAAGATCCATGTTTCTCCCCATTTACTTCACAAGATCAGATCTGGAATCTGGCTCCGATATTAGCTTTCTTATCAGAAAAAGGATTTGAAGAAGCCGGGCAAGCAGGATACGATATTTTTGAGTACGTTATTAGAAACAGACACAAGATATACAATCCTTATTACAGCGCCTTGCTTCATCATTGGACATTTCTTCCTGATATGGACACCGATAAGGTTAAGCCGTGGGATAGGGTTAGTAATCGTAACAAGAATCTTAAATACAAAGTTAAGGTTAAGAGAGGAGCTAATAACTGGTATTTTTCTGGAGGGTTCAGATGGGCTTTTAAGAAGTTCGGAGGCGAGTGCAGTACATTCTGGCATTGCCTATGGTATAAACCATTTATATTTTTAGCAGATAGAGTATATCATCCATATGTATGTAAATGGTTTGGCATTAAAGTCAAAAATAATTCTTACTATTGTCTTGGATCCACAAATGAAAAATCATGGTACGGTCCTGGATTTAATAAGAGGCTGGTTAAGTTCTTTAATAAGTCTTTGGAAGGATCGGAGTTATTTATGCCTCATCTTGTCTTCTTGCAAGAAGCCGAATGCGTTGAAGGAGATAAACTCAGGGCCTTTTTAGATAAATGGGAATGGGATGGTGTTAATTCACCTATTGAGTTTTTGATATTGTGTAACTGGTACAAAATTAAATTCGGAAAATGAAAATCTATTACAATTCTAAGATAGCTAAGTTATTTACGTTCATTGACGGCTACAAAACAATTATGTTATTTGGAGCCGTATTTACCGAACGTGATAGTATATCATTGAGAACCGAATATCATGAGGAGGCGCATTGTAATCAGTATCATACGTTATTTTATTTTGGTATGTTTATATCATTGCTTACAATAGGATTGTGTCTCTTATTCGGTAATGCAGGATGGTGGATGTTATGGCTGTCCCTTATTCCAATATTTTTATACTATACATGGTATTTAATTGAGTACCTGATTAGGTTGTGCATATATCGCGATCATGATAAGGCATATCATAATATCGTATTCGAAAGAGAGGCTTTCGACTTAGAAAAGTATTGGAATAAGCATGATGTTTTGAGGAAGGAGTCGGAAGGGTTTAGTTTCCTCGGTTATTATAGGAAGGAGTATCATTATGAGTAGGAGAAGATATTTTGAGGAACAGAGATCTGGTAAAGGAGGAGGAGGTTATGGCGGCGGAGGAGGCGGCGTCAGATACTCTATGGTTTATGCCGGAGCCGGCGGTGATGGTACTGTGTTAATTAGGGGTAGAAGATATAAATCGTAAGTAGATGTTATGAGACGAAGATTTGAAAATGTTAATATGGCTATGGGTAATTGTTTCTCTCCTGTAATGGAAGGGAGTCAATTTCAATGGAATAATATTGTAGTTAATAGTCCAGTATATATAACTCCAATAAGAAGAAAGAAATTCAAGATAAGTTTTGGAGAATTTGATTTATCCAAAGTTTTGTCTAATGTATCATCTAATCGTGATATTATAATAAGAGATAAGTCTGCATATACGTTTCTATTGTTACTTCTGTCTGCTGATCATTCTAAATGCAGTTTGTTTAATAATCATCTAACAGTTAATACCCAGGATTTACCAAGATATATTTTTTACATTGATTCCGAACATGAGGAACTGTATTCATACAAAGACGGGGTTTTAGAAAGTAATGTGACGATAATGGATCCAGTTGATAATTATTTCTATAATTATATTGATATTCAAATAAGAAATTTCAATGATAATCCTATCCCCGATTTTTATGTAGGTGTGGTCGATAAAGTAGGAGACTGAAAATGTATTTCTTTTCTTCACCTACTTTAGAAATCCATGATTAAATCTCTTTTGCTATCTTTGTGACAAACAGTTATAAAATGGCAGCAGAAGATAACAGAAACATAGCGGTTCCTCAAACAGGTATGAACCGAGATCTGCATCCGTCGAGTCTTACGGATCAGCATTATACGTTTGCCTTGAATGCCAACATCGAATCCGAGGATGGTAATGTTGGGATGAGATCTAACGAGCACAGTAATCTTAAATGCATTGATTTCGATGGGTTTAAGGTTATTGGTTACAAGAATGATCTTACTTCGGGCAATATCTATTTTTTTATAACAAATCCTGAAACAGGCGTATCTAAGATAACTTATTTCAAGCCTGAATCCGATACAAGTATCTTATCCGATTCCGATATAGAGTCTATGGTAGAAGGATCGGAGTCGTTGTGTTCTGGCATGAAGACCTTGCTGGAAGACAACGAGCAAGATCCGTGCCTTAAGTTCTCTATCTATCATCCTATAAAAACCATAGAAATAAAGACAGAGAAATGTGGGAAATGTATTTACTGGACTGACGATTATAATCCTCCCAGGTATGTTATTGTAGACAAGGCTCTGACGGCGGATGATGAAGGAGATATTTGGTATCATTATCATGGGTATAAGATATGCGATAAAGAATATGATAGAGACAAATTCATGCAGGAGAATGGTTGTTTTCTGGCATGTGAGAAACTTAGGGTGTTTCCGCTACTGGACCAGCCATGCGTAGAGCCGGTACAGATAGAGTACGGGGGCAGCCTACGTGCGGGCGTGTATCAGTTTGCTGTGGCCTTGTGCGATGAATTTGGTAACGAGAAAACTAACTATACTTCATTGACTAACCCTGTTCATGTATTTGATGAGCAATATATTAGGATAAATGATGGTAAATGGGGAGAAAGAACTAATCTTGGTATAAGACTTAAGGTGTCTAATCTGGATAGGCAAGTCAGCCATTACAAGGTGGCTGTTATTCAGAATACTGTAGGATACAATGGCGAAACACAACCTGTAGTGGATTATTTTATAGAAGGTATTCATCCTATTACAGAGAAGACCATATACTATTATTCTGATCTTAATAATAAGAGGACAACATTTGAACATATTTCTTTAAAAAGAGCCATATATAATACATCAAGAGGAATAGTGTCAGTCGGAAACCGTCTTCTTCAATATGGTCTTACGGCAGAAAAAGAATGGAATTTACAGCCTGTAGTTTCCCTCATGGGTCATTTCTTGAAATGGCAGGCGTCTGTAGCCCACGAAGATTTATATAAGGATGGTAATGCTTGTTCGTTGTATGTGGGATATATGAGGAATGAAGTGTATCCGTTTTCTATCTCGTTTAAGACATCTACTGGTTATAAAACTCCAGCATTCGTTCTTGTTCCCCCACCTTCTGATAAGGCAAGAGAGGAAATGAACAAAGACAGTATCCCATACCAGTCTATAAACGCATATGCTCCGGATTGCTCAGGTGTTGATAGGAAATATGTATGGCAGTATAGCAATACGGC
>UMEY01009946.1_pt1 | contig 18984 bp, 17 predicted proteins | sample 1964881 | NCBI WGS metagenome assembly UMEY01 (sample SAMEA4836033, study PRJEB28245) | human gut metagenome | biome: gut microbiome; material: fecal sample | place: Denmark | collected 2008 | reverse complement strand
TAAAAATCGTGTCTTTTTTATTGACTATAGTCCACTCCAGCCAACATCAAAACCAGGTATTTTTTCTGTTTCGGGTGCTTCTGGAAGTTTATAATCATCATTCAGAATCCATTTTTCAGCATCATGATCATATTCGTAACCAATCTTTTGCCCATAAAGTTTTGTTTGTTCTGCAACAACTTCACTGTTGTTCATAAACTTTAGAACTACTGGATATGTTTTTGTGATTCTGGTATATGAACTTTTACTTTTATATCCATCTGCGTCTAAAAAAATCAATAGAGCGTCTTGTGTAGAATTTGCTTTAAAAGCACCACTGTCATATCCATCAAAACCTTGCTAATGTTCAATAAAAATTTGAGAAAAACAACTATTACTATAAAATGCTTCCGATCCGATAATTTCAACACTTTCAGGGATTTTAACAATAATATCAGATCCTTTAGGGAAGGTATTTTTAAAAGTCTGTTTGCCAATCACCCTCAAACTCTTTGGAAGCTCAAAGACTATATCTTCATTACTGTCAACAGTACGGATAAACTGCAATCCAGTACAACCATTGAATACAGAACCAGAAGCCCCATCCTCATCACCTAAAACTTCCAAAGTGTTAGGTAAGATCACGCCAGTCAATCCAGTACAATCTCCAAAGGCGTTTTTTTCGATTTTTGTAATTTTTGTATTTGATAAATCTAACACTCCTTGAAGTGGTTCATACTTAGCCGCTTGATATTCTATTGTCGTTAGCTCCGTAGCATTCGTGAAATCAATGGAAACAACCTTATAATCACCTAGTTTATCATTAGTGGTAACCGCACCATTTTTTTGTTTATCACTGGTATAATTACTTCTAAATCCATCGTTTGCGATTTTTGTCACACTATCTGGGATTTCAATCGAAAAATATAAAGTATCTTTATTAAAATTATTTTCCGCAAACCAAGTCTTGGAAATGCCATAGTATACTCCACTAACAATGACCAATCCTTCTTCTGGTACTTTCATTGGGTCATCTTCTGTTAACCCTGATCTAGAATTTGTAACAACTTTAGATATTACATCCTGTTCAGATTCATATCCTGACAAAAGTACTTCCTCAACTTGTCCACCTTCATCCACCACGGATTCTTCTACTAAATTAACGATACAATCTCCTTCATGTTCCAATGGCAATAAACATCCTTCTTGGTGGAGCCGTTTTTCTTCCGTATCCGCTGTTTCCTTCATCTGCTGTTCTTCTGATTGGTCTGATGGCTGCTGAAGTTCTTCTGCCGCATAAACTCCCTGTGGAACCACCAGCGCTGCCGCCATAGCGACAGCTAAAAGCCGTCGTTTCCATATTCCTCTTTTCATTTTCTTTTCCCCTTTCCTGCCTTAGATAAATATTTCATATCTGCCAAAATATCTTTTGCAACTTAATGATTTTCATAATTGCTTACGAGTATTGTTCCATCCAAACAACATATAATCGCCAACCTCAAATACAAAAATCACCAAAGATACAAAATTCAATTTATATAATTAGTATATCATTCTTTTTGAATTGCGACAATATGCACTATTTATATTCATAATTAAACAAATTATATGTTAAATATTTACATAAATTAATTTATGTAACTTATGTTCTTAAAAATTCCTCCAGATTCTAACTTTTTATGCTGACGAAATCTTTTTAAGTTTTTACAGAGAATCTATTGTGTTAATCAATCACAATCCTACGTAATAGAAAAATGTTTCCAATTCTTTCGACAGAAATCCTTCCCCAACAAAATATCTATCTCAAGCAAATACACAACACTTTCTGCTTAAGATTTCAGATCCTCTATATAAGAATCATCTGATCTGTAAGTCTGTGCTCATATAACTATTTCCGCTCTAACTCTGATATCCTAAAGATATCAGATACTCCTCTGCAAAGCCATATCTGACTGGAAGAGAATGGTTTCCATTCTTCACTGAAAGAAAATAAATCAAAAAACCGTCGAATTTCTTCGACGTTTTTTTGATTTTCTTATTGAGAGGGAAATATGTGTAAATATGTAACTTAATTTGAAGGATATAGAATAGATAGATCAACCTTCTCTGCACATGCATTCAAATTCTTCTTTAGAAACACCTTCCAGGCCAAGGTTTTTCAATGTTCTACCTTCATCCATATCAGGTATCATACTGCGCGCGATAGTTACAACCGCATCAATACAAGGTGTAGGAACGCCAGCAACTTTACCCATGGACTGCAATGCGACCAGTGAATAAGGAATATCTTCCAGCAGGTATCTGGTACGCAGTGTTTTCTGACCTTTGATTCCATGATAGCCTTCGCAGTTGGTAATAACTTCGTACATGTTATCACCTTTTGTTACATATACATTCTTATATTCATCAATCAAAGTTCTGATCTTCAGACCATATGCTTCTGCCAATGCCATTCTTTCTTTATCCAGCGCTTCGACCAGTGCACCCTGACCAGGTGTGAAGTCCAGATAGTATTCAAAATCTTCTTCATGTTCAATCTTTGCTGTATACAAGATTGTAGGAGCTGGATGCATCATGGCATTCAGATTATCCAGACTTACTCTCAGAATATCATCTTCGAATGCAAACTGTGGAATGATATCTGCAAATTTTTCAGCTACATAAGTATTGTATTTTGCAGGGTATGCAGCTGCTGCAAAACTAGCTTTCTGCCCAGCAACTTCCACTTTACCGATTTCCACCGCACGACAAGCAAAGAGCAATGTGGATGTGCCTGCCAAAATCACATCAGCTGTACAGCCACATTCTTTCAATGTATTTTTGAATTCTACTGGTCCAAGAGAAGCATTGGGATTTAATACGACAATCTGTCCATCCTTCAGATAAGGTGCCATTTTTTTCGCCATGTCTTTATGGTAAATAGAAGGCAGTACCACCAGAATGATTTCACATCCTTCCATTACAGCGCCGATATCGGTACTTGCCAACTGTATTTTGCCAAAACCTGTAACATCACTGTTGCCGCTTAATGTTACGCCGCCTAGTTCTGTCAATCTATCCACTGTTGCCTGCACAACGTCAAAAATCTTTACTTCTCTGCCATGTAAAGATAAATAGCCCGCGAACGCCTGTCCGCCATTTCCTGCTCCGATAATTGCAATAGGTTTCTGCATAATAACAATCTCCTTTCCTGGAAATACATTTTTGGCTCAAAATTGTTCCGACGTCTTGAACGCTTTTTGATGGTTTAATTGTACTACAACTATACTTGTATTGCAATATGATTTTTGGTTTTTTACCGTTTTTTTCAGTTTTCGGAATATCCTTGATTTTTTTGCTGATATCCGATAAAATAGAATTGAAATTTTGTGGAAATAGAACAAAAAATAAAGGATGAATCACTATGTTACCTAAAGTCAAAAAAATTAATCTCAGTACACAGCTCATCGATACGATCACTGCACTGATTGAAAGCGGCGAATGGGAACTCGGCATGAAACTGCCTAATGAAATCGACCTGGCAGCTTCTTTTAATGTCAGCCGCAATATCATGCGCGAATCCATGAAGATTCTGGAAAACTTTGGTATTTTGGAATCAAAAGCCGGCATTGGTACTTTTGTTTCGGAAACCGCTTTAAGTTCCATCCATAACATGCGATTCTTTGATAATCTGAAAAACAATTCTTCTATCGAAAACATTTTGGAAACACGTTTGATCATCGAACCGGAACTGGCTTATTACGCAACACTGCGCAGTACAGAAGAAGACCTGACGTTGCTGAAAGAAATTTTCGAACGGAATGAAGAAATCCACAAAGAAAATCAGTTCACCAAAAAAGATGATTTTAATTTCCATATGTTTATCGCAAAATGCAGCCAGAATATTATTCTGGAAAATCTGCTGTTCTCTATGTTGGATCAACTTCGTGCTAGTGACTATAAAGACTTTGATCTTCATGCACAAACAGAAGAAGTAAAAGATTCCTATTCACATCATAGAGAAATTGCCATGGCCATCATCAACAGAGATCCCCTGCTGGCCAGCGAACTGATGTACAAACATCTTTTCAGCCGTATCAATGCAATCAATTCTTCTTACAATAAAGATTTAACCGATTCCAAGAAGATCGAAAGTAAGCGTTTGGCAAATAAAAAATAAGCTTTCTTAAAAATAACCAAAAAGACCAGAATTTTTTCAGCACTGAAATTCTGGTCTTTTTATTTTACAAAGTTGACTTATTGTAGTATTGTAGTACAATGTAAAGAAAGAACAATAAGAAAGGAGGATTTTTCATTTCATGACAACCAAACAAAAGGCAACGGTAATGATGCTGATTTCCGTGGTACTCTTTTCTTTCATGCAGCTTTTTGTCAGCATGACAGGACCTAATGTCAGCGTCTTTCAGCAGATTTTTTTCCGAAATCTACTTGGTATGGTTGTTTGTATTTACTTCATAAGGAAAGAAAGGGCTTCTTATTTTGGAACACTCCAGACACAGCCATTTTTGCTACTGCGATCACTGGGCGGTTTTCTAGGATTACTTCTGGCTTTTTATGCTACCCGTCATGCCCTTTTAGCAGACGCCACCATCGTCAGCAGAACAGGTCCCTTTTTTACTACACTGTTTTCTGTTATCTTTTTAAAAGAAAAACTGACAAAAATACAGCTTCCGGTGCTGCTAGTGATTTTTACCGGTGGCTGGCTGGCAGCAAATCCCAGTTTTGATTCCTCTTTTGTCCCGCTGGGATGTGCACTATTGGCTGCTGTTTGTAACGGAATCTGCTATCCCCTCCTGCGATATTTCCACGACAAAGAACATGCCATGACCGTGATCATGCACTTTTCCACATTCTGCGTCATTGCAAGCCTTCCTTTTATGCTCCATGATTATTCTCCTGCACAAGGCATGGATATCATTTATCTAGCACTGATTGCAGTCACAGGAGCTTTTGGTCAGATTTTTCTGACTTACGCCTATCGTTTGGGACCAGCATCTGAAATTGCTATATATGATCAGTTTACTGTTGTGTTATCCATTTTGTTAGGATTTATCTTTCTGGGTCAAATTCCCTCTTTACGCTCTGTTTTAGGTGGCATCCTCATTGTAGGTGCTTCGGTCTTTGCTTTCTTTTATTACAATCAACATTCCAAAGAAAATTAAAAAAGTCAGAATCTCCTGTTTTATTGAGATTCTGACTTTTTCTTTTAAGAATTCCATGAAAAAAGAGGTATTTTTACCTCTTTTTTCACTGCACTATTCATTTTATATGTAGGAAATCTATGTATGGAAAATTATTTGCCTTAACCAATGCAAAGTTTCAAAAATTCTTCTTTTGACATACCGTCAATGCCAAGATTTTTTGCAGTTCTTCCTTCTGCTACATCATCTACAATGGCTCTTGCTAAAGTAATAACTGCATCAATGCAAGGGGTCTGAACGCCTGCAACCTGTCCCATGGCTTTGATCGCTTCCAAAGCAAAAGGAATATCTTCCAGAATATATCGTGTATGCAGTGTTTTCTGCCCCATAATTCCATCATATCCAGGACAGTTATGGATGGCTTCATATACATTATCCCCATGCGTCGGATACATGGTGCAGTATTCTTCTAAGGCTGTTCTAACCGAAATCCCAAAGGCATCAGCAATTGCCATACGTTCCTTATCCATCGCCTCTACCAGTTTGCCTTGACTTGGCGTAAAATCACGATAATACTCAAAATCAATGCCGCTTTCAATTCTACCAGTATAAAGCAGTGTAGGTCCTGGATGTACCAATGCATTCAGATTGTCCAGTGTAACACGGATAGCATCATAAGCAAAGTCAAACTGCGGGAAAATATCTGCAAAAGTATCTGCAAAAATCTGGTTTTCACTTGCCGGCAATGCAGCAGCAGAAAAAGATTCCTTTTGCCCAGAAACCGCTACACGACCAACTTCTACTGAGCGGCATGCAAACAGTAATGTAGATGTACATCCCAGATGGATTTTTGCTGTACAACCCTTGGCTTCCAGTGCATTTTTTACTTCCACAATGCCCAGACCAGCTACGGGATTCAACAGTACATATTGCCCATCTTCCAAATATGGAGCCATTTTTTCTGCCATATCTTTATGATAAATAGAAGGCAATACTACCATAACAATATCTGCACCATGAATGACTTTTTTCAGATCGGTGCTTGCCAGCATTATTTTTCCAAATCCTACTACATCTGAATTACCTTCCAGCAAAACACCGCCCTTTTCCTGCAAAATATCTACTGTTTTTTGAGATACATCATAAATTTTTACAGAATGTCCTTTCAGAGATAAATAAGCCGCAAATACTTGTCCACCATTACCAGCGCCAATAATCGCAAATGATTTACTCAATTCCATCAACCTCCTAACAAGCTATATCCGAAATTATTCCGCTTTTTTGGGTTTTGTCAATGCACTGACAACCATCAGTGCCACAAAAGATACTACGATACCGATTGCCGCATAATTGATTGTCGTTTCCATTACCATTGCAACTGCGCAGCCCACACAGCCGCCGACCATGCTGGCAATCAAACCAGGTGTGGTGATGAATTTCTTATTGCGGTACAAATAACCAACATAGATAGGACAAGCCAGTGTAGCAGCAGAAAACGCATAAGTTGCTACCAGCCATGTTAGTGTATCTGTGAATACCAGGCACATTACTGTTGCAACTGCCATGGTTACCAGAGAAAGAGCTCTTGAGAGGAACAGCATTCTTTCAGAAGAGATACCAGGTTTCAAAACAGCAATGATATCTCTTGTGATGTTAACAACTACGGACTGTGCACCACTAGATACAGTAGACATCATTGTTGCAAACACCAGTGCGGCAAAACCAGCCAGCAGAGGTGTGGGCAGCTGTGACATGAACCAACCTGTTGCGCTGTTCTGATCCAAATCTGGATTCAGTGTGCTGATGCTCATACCCATATACACAGCCCAAACAAATGCCAAGAATGCAAGGAATGCGGAAATTGCCAATGATTTTGCAATCTGTTTTTCTTCTTTGATTGCGCATACACGCTGGAAGTACAACTGGTTTGTTACACCACCGGGCAGTACAGAAAATACCCACAGCAGTACAGTACCTGCACCTAATTTATTGATGGAGCCACTCATGGACAGCATTGCAGGGTCCATATTTGCTTTAATATTGCTCCAGCCACCACCCATGTTTGTAACTTCCACGATACAAACAATACACATGAAAATCATGAAGCAGGCAAAAATAAAGTCTGTCCATGCTACTGTTTTCAGACCTGCTGGCATAACGAACAACAGACTGACGATAACAAAGATAATACAAAGCATTGTGTAATCCAAACCAGTAATGGTTGCATAGATGCTGCCGAATGCAGTAATTTGAGAAGTGATCCAACCAAAAGGAACGAAGATTGTCATAATTGCTGCCACAATCCCTACCAGTTTATTATTATTTGAGAAAAATCTCAAAATTTCTGGAACGGTGGAGAAATTATTCTGTCTCAGCCATTTAGCGGGAATCAGAATAAAGAAAAATGGCAGTGCTGTTAAAAACCCATAAATCAAAATCGCTACACCATTCAAATACGCATTACCCAAGTGACCTACCAAGATGCCGCCGCCCATAGCACTGGCAAACTGTGTGCCGATTACAACATAGATGGGAAGACTTCTGTCTGCAACTGCCCAGTCATCTTCTGATGTAGCAGAGCGTTTGCTGATAATGTACGTAGGAATCAATGTGGCCGCAACCACCAGTAATGTTGCAAATAAAATTGCGATGGTTTGTGAATTCATAATACTCCTCCTCCATTAAAGAGAAAATGTCTACATGCCATCGAAAATTTTGTAATCTCAAAACAATGATAAATTTATTAATAAAGATACCATATACACCTTTGAAAGAAAACATAAACTTTCGTTTTTACGCCTCCATTTTCATACAGCTTTAATATTATAACAAGTTCAGTTGTAGTACTACTTGAGGTAAGTATATCATTTTGTACATAGAAAATCAATTGTCTTTTTAGTAGAATACAAAATTACGTTAATTTATGATAAATATCACAAAAATTCTATTTGATGAGATATGTTTTTTCTTCTAAAATCGCAAATTTTTCTCATAAATTACAGCAACGAGCAAGTCCTTTTATTTTTTCAAGCGTTTTTTTCTTGTAAATTTTTTACTGCCCATTTTTCAAAAGAAAAATACCCTGCAACAATAAATTTATAGCAAGGGTATTTTTATAGTGCATTGATCTTCACGGACTCAATGGTTTCTATTAAATTTTTTCTTGTATTTTCATCAAAACGGCGAATAAACTTTACAGGTTAATCAAAGGATGATCTCGTTAAAATCATCGTATCGCCCATATGTCCATTTTTCTCAATGTGGTGAAGGATCTTACACACAAATTGATTCGGTGAGTGTTTAGGGACTCATCTTAATAAAGCTCGAAAATGCTGTCAATCCCCTTCTCCTTCAGCCTAAAAATATAAGAGGCGCACTCTGTTTGATAAACTCATCATGCTTTTATTCCTAAGCTATATTAAAAGGAACTTTTTAGACTTCTACTTATTTTTTATGATAAAATTTCCATGTTATTTAAAATTTCAATCCATTGGTAATTTTACCCCTTAAGTGATTTCGAGTCTTTTGGGGTGAGGGTTTTCCAGTGTTTTTTGGTGCTTGTTTGTGTTAACAAGTGATAGCGCAAAGCCTTGAAAACACTGGATTTCTTGGCAGAGAACAGCAAAAATCCAGCCTTTTGTACAGCCAGAGAAAAAAGCAGGTTTTGCGTTGGTTTGTTAGCATTTTGTTAGCAAATATCATTGTTTATATCATCTGTCTTAGGTCAAAAGACCACACAGAAAGAGGAAAAATCCTCTCTGTGTGGTCTTTTTCTGTCTGGAGGAATGCTTATGAAATTAACACGACCTTTTGCTATGGTGGAAAAAGATGTCCTCTTTTCCCCGGAATTGACTGCCCTTGAAAAATTGGTTTACTGCGTTTTGTGCGCTTTTTCTGATAATAATACTCGTTCCTGCTACCCTTCTTATAACACCATAGCAGAGAAAGTCGGCTGTTCCAAAAAGACCGCGATACAATGCGTCGCTTCGCTGTGTGAAAAAGGCTGGATGCAGAAAATGGAACAACGGACGAAGAAAGGCGGGCATCGGAGTAATCTGTACATTCTTGTCCTCTCACCGGAAAAACAATACCTCTACCCTGCCTACGAAAAACCAGAAACCACTTCTCCAACGGAGGAACCGGAATCTCTTTCTGATGACGAGGCGTATTTCGGTTATACAGAACGGTTGGAAGATGTCAAAAATAGAATTGAATATGATTACTTTGCGGAACATATGCCAGATCAGCTATATATGGTGGATTTCCTTTGCCAGTGTATCCCAGAGCTTTATGATACTTCTTTTCCTGAAGACAGAAAACTGCTAAATCAGGTCAACAGTCTGGATATTATTGGATTTTTGCATCATACAGCTGGTCGGAATTATTCTGGAGTAAAAAATATGAAGGCTTATTTGAAAACCATGTTTCTGGAATATCTACGGAACGAACAACTGCTTTTGGCAACAGCAGTTCCGCCCAAGATATGATAGATAGAGATAGATACATAGGTATAGTTCTTTAAATATAGTTTGGGTGAATGGACGAAACAAGGGAGGTGAATGTGGGAAACAAGGTGGCGAAACCAATACACCATAGTGGGGACTTGAAGAAACCAGAAAGACATGTTTTCAATTCGAATATATGGACGCTCATTCCCTGCAATGATATACTTTTCATAGATACTTCCCTATGAAAATAACGAGGTGAATCCCATGGATGCAAAGGAAAAAATCAATACCATATTGTGTGACGCATTATCCGACTGCGCAAACCTTGTTGGCGGAAACAGCTTTTTGCTCCGAAAAGTCCATTCTAAATTGCCTACCGAAGCAGTTCATATGAATATTGAAAATGGAGATTTTCTGCTGGTTAGCCAACTGCTGAATGCCATCGGAAATATACTGCAATTTGATGAGGAAAATCAGGTATGTACTGCTGTTGTCGGTTCTGGATTTGCAAATATGAATCCTGCCCTTGTTGTGGCAATGATGGAAGATCAGACACTCTACCTTGCTGCCTATGCCAAAGAAGGACTGATTAAACAGCACACAGCGGAAAAGGCGTTGAAAAATATCGTTGATTCTTTGCAAGCGTTGGAACAGGAATCTGAGTGATACTGTTGGTGCAGAAAATTTGAGTATGATATGTCCTTGTGCTATCCCTTCTTACGTACTTGTTGACAGAAAATAAGGGAGAACCCCTTTATTTTAGGAGTTCTCCCCGCTCTTAGACAAGTGTTATCACAAATGTATTTTACAATATATTTTTTTCAAGGAGGCGAAGCTATGTGCGCTGAAAAATGTCCCTATTGCGGTGGCGAATTGGAAAAAGGCAAATTGATCAGCAGAGGTGGTAATTTTTTCTTGCCTGATGGTGAAAAAATGCCTGCTTTGTTTACAGAAAAATCAATGAATAAAAGCAGAGCTATTCTATTGCCTCCAGATATTGTTTCTGATGGAGATGTACAGTTTCCAATGGCTTATGTGTGCAGAGTATGTAGGAAGATTATACTATCATATGATACATATGAGCGATATTGAGAAATCTTCAAATTTTATACAAATGAAAAACTGATAAAAGATATTCATTAGTTACTTTGGACAGAGCTTATTCTTATGAGGTTCTCCCCCTGTTGTTTGTACGATGCTGTTTCTAGACATACCAAGCCGAACTGGCTTTGTCAGCACTGCTTGGTAAAGCTGCCTGTATCTCAGATAATCTATCTTCAAAGAAAATTTCCATCTGAGAACGGATCTGTCTTAATCATGATTGTGCCCAATCCATTTTATCATTATATCCATCATGAACAGACATAGTGTTTTCAAAAGACAATTATCAGAAGAATATATCTCCTTGGATTTTGCAACCTTCCGTTGCTAGTTAAATTCAGCGTATCCTTTATTGTTATTAATTTTATTTAAGTTTTATAAGGGTATATGCAAAATTTTACTTCAATTACATTATTTATTCTGACCGATTTTCTGTTGCCAAAATGTTACCATTACTCCATTGTATTTTTAGATAAAATAATATTTTTGGATATTTCTGATAAAGTATTCTCTCTAAGTTTACCATCCTCTATTTTATTTGCAATTGAATTTGCAAGTAAAAGATTGTTACTTTCTGCAAATTTTGCATGAAACTTAACAGCTGCTTCTATATTTTTAGTATACATCTTAATAAAAATCGCTCCAATAAAATCTACCACAATTCCACTCAGACTTCCTATAATTAACAGAATCTTATCCGTTTCAAAAGACGTATACATATACAAGGTTACTCCTACTATCAGAATGCCAAATATAATCATCATAATACCAAGTCCAGAAAGAAATTTTGTTTGAGCCAAATTCATATCATAATATCTCATTAACTCCTTTTGATTCATCCTAAACATTTTTTCTGCTCTCAAAGCTCTTTTCTCAGGATCTATTTCTGAAAATTCTTTTTCCTCTCTACGAACTTCTTCTTCTAGTTTTTCCAGTTTCTTCGACTCTTTCAAATCGAAGAAACAGCTTACAGACACCATAAAGCAAATTAATGCCAAAAAACCTATTATGTAGACCAGCATCTGTCCAATCGGAAAATCAAATAGCTTTTCATAGATTTGATAAGCAAGAAATACTAAAATGATACCAAATACAAGACCACCTAATATTCCGTTCCTATCTTTTTCTGATTTTTTCTGCACTTTTTTTTCAATCTTATTAGCGTCGTTCTTTGCTGGTTTTTCCTCCATAACTTCTTTCTCCTAAACATTATTGAAATTGGCAATATTTATAATACATATACAGCAGGTAATCCCACGGACTACCTGCTATTTAAAATAATACGTACTAAATTTTTCTTTATTCGAACTCGGCAGGTTACTTCAACTCATAAACATATCTACTATTATTTCTATATCTTCTTGCCCACATTCTATTCTTTTCCACATCTACCCAGCGTTTATGTATTTTTTAATTTTGATAAACATAAATAATCAAAATCAGTAATCATTGTACCAATGGTAAACTCATAATCACCTTTTTTTTGTCCAAAATTCCATGCATTAAAATATTCGCTTTTGTCAAGATCCTCATTGTTTTCTAATATGCCCAATGTATTCATCTCTTTAATTATTTCTTCCATTTCAAATTTAATAATTTCTTTCATAATAATCACCATCTATTTTTGTTGTGTAATATATCTAATTCCATTTTGATTTTCGATTATTTTCGTTGTTGCTGTTGCATCTATAGTAATAATAAAAGAATGGTGAACACTAAGAACTAGTTCCTGAAATTCCTGGTCTTTCTCTAAACTCTCAACATTTAGCCCAAGTTCTTGGCAGAAATCATAAGTAAAATGACGAGAATGTGATTTATTATTAGCATTAAGTTTCTTAACAATACGTGCCACTTTCTTTTTCACATCATGCTCACCCGAGTTTGAAAACATATATTTGGTCAACCACTCCGTTGCCAAAGCACTTGATAAATTAATAGCGTCCATTACTGTATAAAAAAATGCTGCAGGATATTTTTTCAACTGCAATTCCCAATATGTTTTTGCTTGAGGATTATTATCCAAATCAGCCTTTGCTTCTCTAAATTCATTCACAATATTATATGCTGGCACACCGCCATATTGTGGATCTATTGGCCCCAAACAAGAATGTTTTCCCATAATAATAGTTTTAGCCGAACATGCCAGCATAGTTCCTGCTGACATAGCCATTTGTGGTACTATTATTCGAATATTATCTTCAAATTTACTATGTAAATACTTGACAATCCCTTCAGTTGCTGTTGGATTTCCGCCTGGCGTATGCAGAATTAAATCTAATCCTTTACTACAATCTAAATCCTTTATACCATTCATAAATCCAGTTATATCGCTATCATTGATGTCTATATTCTGTGTTCTTCCAGGCTTCAGCCATCCTGAATAATATGCAATCACATTTCTTCCTGTTTTCTCGTATAGTTTATAAATATACTTTGTTCTCAATTCATCCAATGTTAATGCAGGTATATTTTCTCCTTCAGAATTTGTATGTGGTTGCAATTCAGTAAGTAACTCTCCCCATGCGGGCATATTTCTCCCTCCTTAGTCTTCCGCTTTTCCTTCATTAGATACAAATTCTTCACTTTTTAACGGCAATTCTGTCAACAAAAAATTTAAAGAACGTGATTCACCCTCTATTTTTCCAAAATTCAAACTTTCTCTACTTATTTTTTCTATAAATTCTTCTAATAGTTGCCCCATATTATCACCTCATACATATTATATCTATTGTATGAGAATACATTCATATTTAGAATAATTTTATAGTATATATTCATCTTGTATAATTTACCAAATTACTTCATTACTACAAATATTATAACTGAAAACACATGACAATACAACCTACTATTATCGTCCTGTTATAACACCAATACTGAAACATTACGCAGTAAAAATACTTTTTTAGGTATATAGGGATTATAATTCTTCTTATCTTATTTTATCACATTGAAATTCTCGTAAAAATCCAATTTCAGAAGCACATTTTGGTTAACCGCCAGCGTTAAATTATACCGTAAAGCACTTCATTATTATATAGTATAAATGTACAGCTATGCAACTAATAGCACTTAAAAGATAGTTTAAACCGTTCTCTGCCATTTTCATAATAATTTTTTATAAAAATTTCTAGCGAAGATTCCCAATGTTTCTTTATATCATCCAACACAACCTGTATAAATATCTTCTGTATATGTGAATAGTCTGCTTCTTTCTACTCAAATTCCTCCAAAGATTTTCTTGCCAAAGTATGTCATATAACATATGTCAAAACTGCTTCACAAATATTATCCATTGACACTTTCAACTTCGTATTGTTTTTTAACAATATATTTATAACACAACTCTCAGAAAATAATTTCAAAATCTCCTGTTCCAAGCAGATAGATTTAATAAACTCGAAAACCCTATCTATCCCCGTATATTCCGAAGTATCTTTTAGAACAGGACAATCAAGAATCAGGATTGTATTCTATGGTTCATATCTAATATCATACCCCTTAAAAAATTCTGGTATTCCTTTAGCAAAAGTATCATACTTTAGATAACTTCATTCCGGTTCTGTATTCTTTGAATGAAATTTCCTGCTATTTGGTTGACAGAGCCTTTTCCTGTCATAAAACTAATTGTCCGCTTCAATCTTTATCCTTTCTCCCAGTTTGGGTAATCAGTGCCGCATATGATGTATAATCTTTATTACTTTCGTCAAAGTCTGAAGCCCGATAGGACGCCATACCCAGTGTGATCTAGGTGCTGACAACTTTCAGAGATGACAAAGCCTATAATGCACACCTTTATAATGTGAAAAACGATGTGTATGGCATCAATGAGCCATTTAACAAAGTATGAGAAAGAAGCCATTCTGCTAACATGATACCTATATTCAATACCAGCCTAAAGCATAAGCTGACCGAATACGCCAGCTCTCTGCCGGATGGTAACACCCACTAGGGAAGGCAGCGAAACCTATCAGATCAGTAAGGCTAGGATAAGTATCCGACTGACCGCTTTCTACTTCGAGGAACGCAAGTAAACGAACGATGCAAATGAATGCAGACAAGTCCACACAAGACCGAATCTAAGTGCAGAATGTCTAGTGTAGATTAGTTGTTTTGGTCCACGCAAATAGTTGAAAACATCAAAATATTATTGAGATTCTAAATCAATTATGATATAATATTAAATAGCATTTTTCAAAAAAACTAATGTAGGGAGGAAGAAATGACTCGATCATATAATAAACTCTGGAAACTAATGATAGACAAAAGAATGAATAAAACTCAGTTACGAAAAGCAGCAAATATTACAACAAATGCAATGGCTAAACTTGGAAAAGATGAGTCTGTTCCTATAGAAACATTGGAAAAAATATGTGATGTTTTGGGATGTAAAATTGATGATATTATCGAATTTCAGGCAGAGAGCGAGGATATGCAGAATGGCTAAATTGAAGATCTTCTCCTTTTTTTCGGGGAGTGGTTTCTTAGATCTAGGTTTTGAAACCAATGGGTTTGATGTAGAATTTGTCAATGAATTTCATCCGGCCTTTATGAATGCATATAAGTATTCCCGTGCTAAGATGGGACTTCGAGAACCAACATATGGCTATTTTAATGGCGATATCAACGTGTTCTTAAATGAACGCAAAAAAGAATTATTTGCTTGGATTGCCGATGCGAGAAAAGATGGAAGCCTTGTTGGATTCATAGGTGGCCCTCCTTGTCCTGACTTTTCTGTAGCCGGTAAACAAAAAGGACGAGACGGCGATAATGGTAAGCTTTCATTGTCCTATACCAATCTCATTATTCAGATGAAGCCAGATTTCTTTCTATTTGAAAATGTCAAAGGATTATGGAAAACGGCTAGACATAGAGCCTTTTTTGAAGAATTGAAAGCAAGTATTCAGGCTGCCGAATACAGTACAACTAATTGCTTAATAAACGCACTAGCGTATGGTGCTCCTCAAGATAGAGATAGAATCTTGATGTTTGGTATCCGCTCAGAAATTCTTGGAGATAAGGATATTAATGATTTCCCTTGGAAGAAGTACCAAAAGTATAATCTTGATGAGATTAAACAAATGCCATGGCCAGAAACGAATATGTTTGTTGAAAACGGCACAACGGACTGCCCCGACGGTATTCCTGTTGAGTTGACTGTACAGTACTGGTTCAAAAAAAATGATGTCGAGAACCATCCAAATGGGCAGGACTATTTCACTCCCAGAGGTGGTTTGCCGAGAATGCAAAGTATCAAGGAGGGCGATGTTAGCAAAAAGTCATATAAAAGACTACATCGTTGGCGTTATTCTCCTACTGTAGCTTATGGAAATAATGAGGTTCATTTGCATCCTTATAAAGCAAGAAGAATATCTGCATCTGAAGCTCTTTCATTGCAGACATTACCAGCCAATTTTGAACTGCCACCTGAAATGACATTGACCGATAAATTTAAGACAATTGGTAATGGTGTGCCTTATATTCTTTCCAGTGGTATAGCCAAAACTATGTATGATTATCTGGAGGCTTTCTTATGAAAAAAAACACTACTCGACGTTCTTAAAGATATCGAAACCGAATTAATAGGAAAAACATTACATGGTATATCAGGCAATGCATCTGTATTCTCAGTAACAGAAGTTGATTACGAGAATAACAATGTTGTTCTTGATGTTCAGGGCAAGCGTAAAACTTGGACCTTCGAACGACTTGAAAAGGTATGGAATGAAATGTATTTTCGCCCAGCAGCTAATGTTGAGGTTGTATTTGGTGGATCTGGATCCAGTCGAAATCAAGTTGAAACAATCTTTGCAAGTTTGGCATACGTTCTTTGGCTTAATGTTAATGCAAAAAAATGTATCGCATATGTAGGCGAAGCAGTTCATCCATATGGTGAAATTGCAAGAATGGATGCAGAACAAGAGAAAGTATATAACGCTCTTATGACAGAAAATAATCCTTACAATCCTCTTCTTGATCCTAGTGAAATTCCTGAAGATATTGGCCCATCGACCAAGATTATCTCAGATGCAATTCGTGACGACTACAGCATTAGTGAGCTTGCAACGATCCTTAAAGGAATGTATACACATGCCGAGAATGGTATGCAAGTTTGCTCTATTCATGTTTTCGGCATCAAGTATGGAAAGAGCATTGTAAAAAACAATTATAAGCCTATCGAAATTATCAAGGCTGCAGATATGAACGATTCCTATTACACGGAATTGAATAAAGCAGTCAATATTTACAAAGCTTTGAAAAAGAATACATACGGTATTTCATTTGCCAAGCCGTCAAAAAGAATATCAACTTCCGGAAAGAAAACTGCTGCAGAAAATATTTTGTTGTATGGTGTTCCTGGCGCAGGAAAGAGCCATATGATTAAGACAAATTATTGTAACGATAGAACTAAGATGGAAAGAGTTGTGTTCCATCCCGATTATACTTATTCTGATTTCGTGGGTCAAATTCTGCCTAAAGTCGTAGATGGTCAACTTAAGTATGAATTTACTCCAGGCCCATTTACTACAATCTTAAAAAAGGCATGGAGCGATCCCGATAACTATTATTATCTTATTGTTGAAGAAATCAACAGAGGAAATGCATCAGCTATCTTCGGCGAAATCTTCCAACTATTGGATAGAAAATCTGCTGGTGAACATCCAGATGAGGAAGTTGGCGAAAGTGAATATAGCATCACTAATTTTGATATTGCAAAGGCCGTTTATGATGATGAAACACAAGAGGTATATCTGCCTTCCAATCTGTGGATCTTGGGAACAATGAATACTGCTGATCAGAATGTGTTTACATTGGATACAGCATTTCAAAGGCGTTGGATTATGAAGCATATCGATAATAATGTGCTTCAATCTAAGTATGCTTCCACGCCGATTGAAGGTTCCGTAATAGACTGGGGCACATTTGCCTCTGTAGTAAATGATTTGATTCTAGAAGCAAACGCTGAAATCAACAGTTCAGAAGACAAGCGATTGGGTGCATACTTCATTGGTTTTAGAGAGCTTCAGGCAGATCGCTTCCCTGAGAAAGTTTTAAAATATCTTTGGGATGATGCGTTTAAGATGAGTCGCGATTTTATCTTTCAGAACCATCTGAAGTCTCTGGAGTGTGTGATTGAAACATATCGAAAATCCACAACCGATCGTTTACAGTCTGTTTTAAAAACTGATGTATATAACAAGATGATTTCAAGTATGAACGCAAAGAAATCTTCTCTTACAGATGAGATTGGTTCTGCAGAAGATACCAAAAAAGAAGAATAAAAGAAGGTGAAATAATGCTGGAGTACAATTTAAAAGATAAATGTCATATAAACACAAATTGGGACACTGACACTTTCGTCGGAATCAAATGTGATAACGGAAACTTCAGCATCCACTTTCCTCTTGGTTATCATTTGTCAGATGACAACAAATCTCTTCGAAAAGATATTCTGCTGTTAATCAGCACTATTGCATCAACTGTTTCAAGAAGAGAATCATACATAACTTTGCAAAATAAAACATTTGATGCCATCGGAACTCCCATACAAGCATATCTTTCTATTATCTCTGATTATTTGAGTAGAGGTTATTATCGAGAGCAAGAAGTTCATTATGAGGTATCGAAAAGCGGAAAAATTAATTGGCGCAGAACTATAAAAACACAGAAACCGATGGTGCAAAGAAACAGTGCCTACTATCTTGACTTTATTACAAAGAAAAGTTCTGTAAAAGAAAATGAATTAATTACACAAATACATGAGTTCTGTGTTTATGAAAGTTTTCAAAAAATGGGATGGCTGTTTACGGCAATCCTACCAATCAAACCTCGTATCAAGTACAACAAAAAATTGTTTAGAGGAGTCATTCTGGACAAGCTGAGTAATGCATTTAATGATAAAAACAAGGCTTTGTTTAGAAATATGCTGGCAATTGTTGATGATAAGTATGATCCTAATGCGCCACTTAATTTTCGATACGGAACAAATCGATTTGAGTATGTTTGGGAAACACTCATTGATAGAGTATATGGCATAGAAGGCAAGTCAGCTTTCTTCCCCAAAACAACTTGGATTATTGGAGAGTCCTCTTACCATAATGCAAGTTTGGAGCCAGATTCCATCATGCTTTGGAATGGTAATATATATGTACTTGATGCAAAGTACTATAAGTTCGGTGTAACAAAGCATGTAACAGACTTGCCAGAATCGACTTCTATCAATAAGCAGATAACATATGGCGAATATATAGCAAACTCGGATGTGTTCAAGAAAAAATATGGCGAAGATTTCAAAATCTTCAATGCTTTCTTGA
>UMEY01058734.1_pt1 | contig 19213 bp, 18 predicted proteins | sample 1964881 | NCBI WGS metagenome assembly UMEY01 (sample SAMEA4836033, study PRJEB28245) | human gut metagenome | biome: gut microbiome; material: fecal sample | place: Denmark | collected 2008 | reverse complement strand
TTGCCAGTTCCTTCTTTTTTTTATGTTTTTACATGCTGTTAATCATAAGTTCAAATTTGAATGCTATTATTTTATTGTTTTTTTGTAGCTAGCTAATAGGGTAAAATTCTTGATTATATAGTTTCAAAAATAAAAATATGTTATAATAGATTGGGTGATGTTTTATATGAAAATTAAATTATATTTTGGAATGGAAAATGCTATTAAGAAGTCTGGAATAGGTCGTGCGTTTTACCACCAAAAGAAAGCTTTAACATTAAATAATATTGAATTTACGACTGATAAAAACGATTTGGATTATGATATTTTACACATTAATACAATCTATCCTGATAGTATTTCAATGATTAAACAGGCAAGAGAAAATAATAAGAAGATTATTTATCATGCACATAGTACAGAAGAAGATTTTAAAAATTCTTTTATGTTTTCTAATTCCTTTGCTGGTCTTTATAAAAAATGGCTTATGTATCTTTATAATTCAGCTGATGTTATTATTACACCAACACCATATTCTAAAAGCTTATTAGAGTCATATGATTTAAATAAGGAAATATATCCGATTTCTAATGGTGTAGATGTTGCACAGTTTAATCCAACATCTAAACAAATTAATGAGTTTACGCAACAGTTTCATATTTCTGAAGAGGATAAACTTGTTATATCTGTAGGATGGCTTTTTGAAAGAAAAGGATTTGATACTTTTGTAGAAGTTGCAAGAGAAATGCCTCGTGTAAAATTTATGTGGTTTGGAGATGTTAGATTATCCAACCCAACATCTAAGATAAAAAAATTACTCAAAGAATTACCAGAAAATTTAATATTACCAGGATATGTTAGTGGAGATATTATTAAAGGTGCTTATGGTAGAGCAGATGTTTTTTTCTTTCCATCACGTGAAGAAACAGAAGGAATTGTTGTTTTAGAAGCTTTAGCTTGCAAAACACAAATATTATTAAGGGATATTCCTGCTTTTGATCCATGGATGCAAGATCGAGTTAATTGTTATAAGGGGAAAACAAATCAAGACTTTATTGATTATATTAATAAAATTATTAATCACGAATTACCTTCGACAATAGAAGAAGGTTGTAAAGTTGCTAAAGAAAGAGATTTATTGCTAATAGGAAAACAATTAAAAGAGGTATATGAAAAAGTTGAATCTCTTTAGAGGATAATATTATGGATAAAAAAAATATAAAAAAATACATACTAAATGTAGCTATTATTCTAATAGTTGGTGGATTATCAATTTATTTTTCAATTGGTAATCAATTAGAAGGAACGATTAAATCGTTAAAACATTGTCATTTAGGGTGGCTATTGGTTGTTGCCATTTTAATGTGTATTTTTTATTTAATCAATGCAATGAATTTGACACTTTTTGCTAAAGTATATAAAAAAGATTATACCTTAAAACAAGGAATCGTAAATGCAATGGCCGGTATTTTCTTTAATGGAATCACGCCAATGGCCTCTGGTGGACAATTTTATCAAGTATATGCTTTTAATAAACAAGGAATCAAAGCAACTTATTCGTCTAGTATTTTATTAATGATTTTTATTGTCTATCAAAGTGTATTGGTTGTGTATACATCTATCATTATGCTTTTAAAATTTGTTTATTTTAGTAAATTGTATTCTGGCTTTTTTTCACTAGCATTTGTTGGATTTATTATTAATTTAGTGGTTATTTCTACTTTGTTTTTAGGAGCTAAGTCTGAAAAACTTCAAAATTTTTTAAGTAATAATGTTGTTAAAGTATTAGCAAAATTACATATAGTGAAAAGCTATGAAGAGGTAAGTTCTCAAATTGAAAGAAAATTAGAAAACTTTAGAATCGAACTTAATTTATTACAAAAAAACAAACCAATATTACTTAAATCAATAGGATTAAATGTATTAAAATTGACAATTCTTTATAGTATTCCATTTTTTTGTTCTCTTGCAATGAATGTTCCTCTTTCTTGGAGACATTTCTTTGATTTAATTGGAATTACTGCTTTTGTTTATTTGATTTCAGATTTTGTACCATTACCAGGAGCAAGTGGGGGTAGTGAAGGTTCGTTTTATATTTTACTTCGTTACTTTTTAAAAGGAGCTACATCAGCAACTTTACTTGTTTGGAGATTTGCTACTTATTATGCTGGTCTTATTCTTGGAGGTCTTACAATGTCATTTAGTAGAGAACTTAATTTTGCAACAAAAAATGATAAAAAAGAAATTACAGAAAATAATCAAACAATTGTTATAGAAGATATAGAAGAAATTGAATTTGATGATTTTAAAAAATAGGAGGTCTTTATGAAAATAGCACTTTTTTCAGATACATACATACCTGATATTAATGGTGTTGCTACATCAACGAATATTTTACGAAATAAACTTGTAAATTTAGGACATGATGTTTTAGTTGTAACAAGTGAACTTCCAAGTGATACAACTTATGATGAAAGCCTAGATGATCAAGTTTTAAGAGTGCCAGGATTAGAAATACAAGCTCTTTATGGCTACAGGGCATGTAATATTTTTTCTTTTAAGGGTATGAAAGAAATTAAAAGATTTAATCCAGAGGTCATTCATGTTCAAACAGAATTTGGTATTGGTATTTTTGGAAGAATTGCTGCAGAATATTTAGATATTCCTGTTGTTTATACGTATCATACTATGTGGACAGATTATTCACATTATATTAATCCAATCAATTCTGAAACAGTAGATACTGTCGTCAAAAAAGTAATTACAAAAATTAGTAAATTTTATGGAAATAGTTGTCAAGGATTAATTGTTCCTTCAAATAAAACAAAAGATGCTTTAATCCATTATGGTTTAAAACAAAAAAATATTTATACGATTCCTACGGGATTAGAACTTGAACGTTTTTCAGTTAATAATAAAAACAAAGAATTATGTCAAAGTTTAATAGAAAAATATCATTTACAAAATCATTTTGTTCTTACATTTTTGGGAAGAATTGCTCCTGAAAAAAGCATTACGGTTATCATAGATGCTTTAAAAAAAGTTGTCGCTATTAATGATAATATTCGTTTTTTAATTGTTGGGGGTGGACCACAATTAGAAGAGTTAAAAGAATATGTAAAAAATGATCATATTGAATCATATGTTATTTTTACAGGGCCTCAAAGTGGTGAAATGGTTCCAGCACATTACCATATTTCTAATATGTTTATTTCAGCATCTTTATCTGAAACACAGGGATTGACTTATATTGAAGCAATGGCTTCTTCTATTCCTGTTATTGCTCGTTATGATGATCAACTTGAAGATGTTATTGATGATGGAAAAAATGGCTTTTTCTTTAAAAATGAAGATGAATTACCAAAACTTATATTAGATGCTATGGAAATGGATTTAGATGTTTTAAAAGAAAATGCATTAAAAAAAGCAAATGAGTATAGTGGAGAAACATTTGCTAAGAAAGTATTAGAAGTTTATAAGCAAGCCATTCTTATTAAAGAATATACTTATACAATTGTTTCGATATTTCCCATAAAGAATAATAAAAATGAGGTTTCATTTACTTATGATGAAAATGAAAGTGCTGTAACATTAGAATTATCAGATAAAGTAATAGATCAATATAAACTGTATCGAGGGAAAACAATTGATAGAAACCAGTTTAATACACTTAAAGATCACGAACAAATCAGTAGGGCATATAACAAAGCCTTGAAGTATTTATCTATTAAAGATTATACCGAACAACAAATGAGAAAGAAATTAATGGATTCTGGAGATTATGATGATGCTCAACTTGATACTACTATTCAACTTTTATCAGAAAAAAATTTAATTAATGATAAAATGTACGCAATGAATTATTTTAAAAGATGTACACGTTTGGGAATAGGACATAACAAAGCAATTTATAATTTAAGAAATTATGGTGTTGATACTGAGATAATAGATACATGTTTAGAAGAACTTGATGATGATGAAGAATATCAAGCAGCGATGCTTTTAATCAATAATTATTACCAAAGGAACAACACGATTTCTTATCGTAACATTCAAAGAAAAATTAAAGAAAAATTATTTTTAAAGGGATTTACGAATGATGTTATTGATAAAGCAATGGCAGAGTATGATTTTGAATATGATTTAGAGAAAGAAAAATTAGCTTTGGAAAAAGACTATTTAAAAGCATCTCATCGCTATGAAAAAAAATTAGAAGGAAAAGATTTAAGAAACAAAATAATTGATACATTGTTAAAAAAAGGATATAATTACGAAGATATTAAGAATATTCTAGAAGTTAAGGAGAATAATGATGAATAAAATAGCAAGTTTAAAACCTGGTGATGATGGTGTTTTAATTGAAGCATTAATTAATCATGTTGTATCAGGAAAAACCAATGGAGCACATCGCTCAACGTATTTATCTATGACATTACAAGATGATACAGGATCTATTGATGCTAAGTTATGGAATGCTAGTGAAGAACAAGTACAAACTTTAGTAAAAGGTTCAGTTGTTCAAATAAAAGGTGATGTTATAAAATATAATGAAGATAGACAGATGAAGATTGTAAAGATTCATTTAGCGTCACAAGATGATAAAGAACGTATTAAATTTTTAAAACAAGCACCATTGGATAGTCAATTTATGATCAATGAAATTAAAAAGTTTATTGATCAAATAGATAATTTAAAATTACATCAATTAGTAAAAACATTATTTGAAGAAAATATTGAAAAATTATCTTATTATCCAGCAGCTAGCAAAAATCATCATGAATATGTTTCAGGATTGGCTTATCATACGTATGGAATGTTAAAAGTTGCAGAATCATTTTGCACTTTATATCCAACGCTTAATAAAGATCTATTATATTCTGGAATCACATTACATGATTTAGGAAAAACAATTGAATTAAGTGGTCCTGTTGTTCCAGAATATACGTTAGAAGGAAAACTATTAGGTCATATTTCTATTTCAAATGCAATGATTAAAGAAACTGCTGATAAACTTCATATTGAAGGAGAAGAAGTAACTTTATTACAACATATGATTTTAGCACATCATGGAAAAAATGAATATGGTTCACCTGTTCTTCCGCAAATCAAAGAAGCAGAGATTTTATATTTAATTGATAATATAGATGCTCGTATGGCGATGATGGATAAAGCTTTAGAAACCGTTGAATATGGAAAATTTACAAAACGTGTATTCTCATTAGAAAATAGAGCGTTATATAAACCAAAGATGTATGAAAAGTAGCAAATGCTACTTTTTACATTTTTTCAAAATTTGAAAAAAGAAATTTGTATTTTTATAGAAAAAAAATTAAAAAAGAATATAATTATGTCAGTAATTTATTATTAAAAAGTGAGGTAGTATAATATGTATAAGATTTTATTATGTTGTGTATCAGGGGTTACAACAAACAAATTAGTAAATGCAGTGAAAGAATCTGCTAAACAAAAAGATATTAAAGTAATGTGTTGGGCAGTTGGATCTAAATCTGTAGGTTTATCATGGGCAGATGCTGATTGTGTTTTATTAGCGCCACAATCTGCTTCAGAATTATCTAAAATTGAAGAAATGGTTCACGGGGTTATTCCATGCGCTTTAATTAATGATGGTGATTTTGCAAGTATGAACGGAGATGCTGTTTTAAATCAAGCATTAGATTTAATTAAAAAATAAACATCCTAAGCGATGTTTTTTTTTGCTATAATAAAATTTAGGAGGAATCGAAATGGCTGAAATTATGATCAAGGCAGCAGGTTTTGTTTTTGTAATTATAATAGCGTTTATTTTAAAACAAGTGCATGTTTTAGAAAAAAGAGATGGTTTAACAATTGCAACAATTATTATGAATGTGACATTACCTTGTGCTTTACTTACAAATGCAAGTGGCATAACAATTGATCAATCAATGATCATTTTATTATTAATAGGATTAGCATCAAATATTATCATGCTTTTCATTTCTTTTATACTTTCAAGAAAAGAGGAAAACATTTTAAAAGGATATTATATGATCAATTGTTCTGGATATAATATAGGAAACTTTGTTATGCCGTTTGTACAAAGCTTTTTCCCAGGCATGGGAGTTGCTTATTTATGCATGTTTGATGTAGGAAATTCAATTATGTGTTTAGGAGGAAGTTATGCGTTAGCAGGAAGCGTAGCAAGCAGTAATCAAAAATTGACTCCTAAAACAGTAATCAAAAAATTATTTTCATCAATTCCATTTGATGTATATCTTTTAATTTTTGTTTTAGCACTTTTTAAAATTTCAATACCTCAACCAATTTTATCAATGGCTTCTTTTATAGGAGCAGGAAATGGATTTTTAGCGATGTTTATGATTGGACTTTTATTAGAAGTTAAAATAAATCCTTCGGAAATGAAAATAGTTTTAAAAACACTTTTGATTCGTGTGCTTTTTGGTGCTACCTTAATGAGTATTGTTTATTTTATTGTTCCAATTCCAATGCTTGCTAAAAAAATTGTTGTTTTAGCAATGGCTGCGCCTATTACAACTGTTTCAGCTGTTTTTTCAAAAAATATTGGTTATCATCGTGATGCACCAGCTATTTCGAGCTCACTTTCAATTATTATCAGTATTGCTGTTTTAGTCGTTTTAATTATCATGTTTGCGTAGGTGAGTGTATGGAGTATGATTTAAAAGTTTTAAAAATAAATAAAAATAAAATAGAACAGTTAAATGAATTATCTATTTATACTGTAAAAGATTTAGTACAACATTATCCTTATCGCTTTGAAGAAATGTTAGAAACACCATTGCATGATGAATCGAAGGTCATTATTGAAGCACAGCTTATTGATGAACCTAAAATTTTTTATAAAGGAAGATTTTCAAGATTGACTTTTCATGTTAATTATCATGAAGAACCATTAACAATTACGATTTTTAATCGTCATTTTTTGAAAAAGAATATGCAAGTAGGAATGATGCTTACTATTATTGGTAAATACAGTGCTTCTAAAAAAGCAATTACAGCTAGTGACTTAAAACTAAAGAACTTAAAAGAAATTTCTGGAATAACACCAGTATATTCTTTAAAAGAAGGACTCACTCAAAAAAGTTTTCAGGGTTATGTCAATAAAGCACTTAATTTTTATAAAGGACATATTGCTAATACTATTCCTTTATATTTATGTCAAAAATATCATTTGATAGATAAAGAAGATGCTTTGTTTAAAATACATCAACCGCAAACACGCAGTGATGTTATTAGTGCACTTAGATACTTAAAATATGAAGAATTTTTTAAATTTCAAATGACAATGCAATATATAAAACAAAATCGCACACAAAATATAGGTATCTCAAAATTAATAGATAAAGAAAAAGTGACTCACTTTATTGAAAAGCTCCCTTTTCAATTAACAGATGACCAAAAAAAAGTCATTGATGATATATTAATAGATTTAACAAGTCAAAAATTAATGTATCGCTTTGTTCAAGGTGATGTTGGTAGTGGAAAGACAGTTGTTGCAGCAATTAGTTTATATGCTAATTATTTAGCAGGTTATCAAGGAGCTATGATGGCACCAACAGAAATACTAGCGCTTCAGCATTATCAGTCTTTAAAAAAAATGTTTAAAAAATATAAAATAAATATCGCATTACTTACAGGTCATCTTTCACAAAAAGAAAAAAATGATATCTATCAGCAATTAGAAAATGGACAAATTGATATTATTATTGGAACACATGCTTTATTTCAAGAAAAAGTACAATATAATCAATTAGGTCTGGTTATTACTGATGAACAGCATCGCTTTGGTGTTGAACAAAGAAAAGCGTTAAAAGACAAAGGAAATAAAGTTGACTTTTTAGTAATGACAGCAACACCGATTCCTAGAACACTTGCTATTTCTTTATATGGAGATATGGATGTTTCAACGATTAAAACACTTCCTAACGGGAGAAAAAAAGTTATTACAAAGTTTATTAAAGGAACATCGATGAAGCCTATATTAAAAGATTTGAAAGATTATCTTTTAAAGGGAGGACAATGCTATGTTGTCTGTCCTCTTGTAAATGAAAGTGAAGCAATCACTGGAAGAAATGCAAGTGATATTTCAAAAGCAATGGCACAATATTTCAAAGGACAATACGAAGTTGGATTAGTTCATGGACAAATGAGTGATGAAGAAAAAAATAAAATCATGAATGCATTTAAAGAAAATAAAATACAGATTCTTGTTTCAACAACAGTAATCGAAGTGGGAGTTGATGTAAGTAATGCAAATATGATGGTTATTTATAATGCAGAAAGATTCGGTTTATCTCAACTTCATCAATTGAGAGGAAGAGTAGGAAGATCAAAGGAACAAGGATATTGTTATCTTTTATCAGAGGCAACACATTCTGAACAAAAGGAAAGATTAGAATTTCTAGAAAATCATCATGATGGATTTGAGGTCTCTGAATATGATTTAAAAATAAGAGGACCTGGAGATTTGTTGGGTCAAAAGCAAAGTGGTTTACCAACTTTTATGATAGGAGATATTTTTAAAGATTATCATATTTTAGAAATTACAAGAAAAGATGCTTTTGAAGCGATGAATCAACATCAAGATGATGAAAAAATTATAAAATTGTTATCAGAAATAAAAAACAATTTAATAAAGAATAATGAATATATTGATTAATGTGTTATAATGCTAAAAGAGGTGAGAACATGAAATTAGCGATAGACGCCATGAGTGGTGATTTAGGTAGCTCTATTGTTGTAGAAGCCTGCCAATCATTTTTAAATAAAAATAAAACAGATGAGCTTTATGTTGTAGGAAAAATTGAAGAATTAGAAGCATTGAAAGATCATCCTCAAGTAACTTTAATAGATGCTAGAGAAATCTTTGAAATGACAGAAAATATTTTAGCAATCCGTAGAAAAAAAGAATCGAGCTTAGTAAAAGCTATGATGTTAGCAAGAAATAACGAAGTTGATGCTGTATTATCTTGTGGAAATACAGGAGCCTATTATGCATGTGCAATGTTGTTTTTAAAACGTATTAAAGGAATTGAAAAATCATGTTTAATGGCAACAATTCCCACTTTAAATGATAAAGGTGTTTGCATGTTAGATGTAGGGGCAAATGCTGAAAATACAGTAGATCAACTCGTTCAGTTTGCAATTATGGGAAATGTTTATGCTAAAAATGTTAGACATATTCAAAAACCTAAAGTTGCCCTGTTAAATATTGGAAGTGAAGAACATAAAGGTGATGAGATCCATAAAGAAATATATCAATCTTTGAGTACACTTGAACAAATTGATTTTGTTGGAAACATTGAAGGAAAAGAAATCTTAAGAGGTGATGTGGATGTCATTGTAACGGATGGATTTACAGGAAATGTCACATTAAAAACAATTGAAGGTGTTGCATTATCTATGATGTCTGCATTAAAAGATGGTTTTATGGCATCAACACGTAATAAATTAGGGGCAGTTATTTCTAAACCGGTTTTAAAAGGATTAAAAACAAAATTTGATCCTGCAGGTGTAGGTGGTGCCCTGATGATGGGATTTGTAAAACCAGTTGTTAAAGCACATGGTGCAAGTGACGCGAAAGCTTTTGAAAGTGCAATGAATTTAGCTTTTGAAATGGTTGAAGTAAATGTAGTAGAAAAAATGAAAGTAGGTCTGGATGAAAGTGGAATTAGGTAAGTTTTTAGAAGTAATGGGCATTCCTTATAAAGATATTCATTTATTTAAAGAAGCTTTTACACATCCTTCTTATACAAATGAAAACAAAGGAAAAAATTACGAACGATTAGAATTTTTAGGTGATTCAGTTTTACAATATTATGTATCAAAGTTTATTTATGAAAAATATCCTGAAAAGCCAGAAGGAGAATTGACACTTTTACGTTCTAAACTAGTAAGAGAAGAATCACTTGCTCGTTTTTCTCGTGAATTAGGATTAGGTGCGCAAATTTTCTTAGGTGCAGGTGAAGAACATAATGGTGGTAGAGATCGTAATAGTGTTTTAGCTGATATTTTTGAAGCCTTTATTGGGGCAATAAGCGAAGATTGTGGTATCGAATATGTTTTAAAAATATTAGATATGACAATCTATAAACATGTTGAAGATGTCAACTATGATGATATCACAGATTTTAAAACAAAATTACAAGAATTGATTCAAGCGGATCAAAGAAAGACAGTCACATATTCATTACTTTCAACAACAGGTCCAGCGAATGCACCTGAATTTGAAGTGGCAGTCATGATGGATGATATGACCCTAGGAACTGGAAAGGGTTCTAGTAAAAAAAGAGCAGAACAAAAGGCTGCAAAGGATGCGTTGAAAAAATTAGCCAGATAGATAGCAAATGCTATCTATTTTTTTGCCTAAACATTTTTTATTTTAAAACATATTTTAAAATGAAGGAGGCAAAATATGTTTGATGAAGAATATGAAAGAGTCATTCATCCCCGTAGAGTAGGTGATATCTATCTCTATACAGTAAGACCGGGAGATAATGTTTATCGGATAGCAAGAAATTTTAATACTAAAATAGAATGGATCGCTTGTATGAATAAACTTGATCAACAAATGATGATTTACCCAGATCAACAATTATATATTCCTTTTATTCCTCAAGGACCAATGCCAATGGTACAATCAAGAGATTCTTATGAATTATATTTTTAATGGACTAGATTTTTCTTAAAAAAAAGCTTATTATATTCGTAAAAATAACAATGAAGGAGAATTTTATGAATAGACATGCAGGAAGTGAAAGAAATCTAACTCTTGTAATGGATTTATATGAGTTGACAATGGCATATAATTATTTTAAACAAGGAAATAAAGATCAACTTGTTTATTTTGATATGTTTTATAGAAAAAACCCAGATAATGGAGGGTTCGCGGTTTTTGCAGGATTACAACAATTAATTGAATGTATAAAGAATTTACATTTTAGTGAAGGAGATATTGAATATCTCCGTTCACTTCAAAAATTTGATGAAGATTTTTTAGATTATTTATCAGATTTTAAATTTACAGGTTCTATTTATGCAATGAAAGAAGGTACACCAGTCTTTCCTAATGAACCATTGATTACTGTAAAAGCTAAATTTATCGAAGCACAAATTATCGAAACGATGTTATTAGTAACAGTTAATCATCAATCTTTAATTGCTACTAAAGCACATCGTGTTGTTCAAGAAGCCAAAGGAAGACCTGTTATGGAATTTGGAGCAAGACGTGCTCAAGGATATGATAGTGCAACTTATGGAGCTCGTGCAGCTTATATTGGAGGGGTAGCAGGAACAGCTACAGTTTCAGCAGGTGAGATGTTTGATATTCCTGTAGTAGGAACAATGGCACATTCTTTTGTGCAATCATTTGATAGTGAATATGAAGCTTTTAAAGCTTATGCACTTACATATCCAGATGATTGTGTTTTATTGGTTGATACGTATGATACTTTAAAAAGTGGAGTACCTCATGCCATTGAAATAGCCAAAGAAGTTTTAGAACCAATGGGTAAAAAATTAAAAGGAATTCGTTTGGATAGTGGAGATATTTCATATTTATCAAAACGTGCAAGAGCAATGCTTGATGTTGCGGGTCTTACATATGTAAGCATTTCGGCTTCAAACTCCTTAGATGAATATTTGATTCGCTCTTTATTAAATCAAGGAGCGCAACTTGATTCATTTGGAGTTGGAGAAAATTTAATTGTATCAAAATCATCTCCAGTATTTGGAGGAGTTTATAAATTAGTAGCTATTGAAAAAAATGGACAAATTATTCCTAAAATTAAAATTTCAGAAAATACTGAAAAGATTACCAATCCAGGTTATAAACGTGTATATCGTTTGTTTGAAAATGAAACTGGAAAAGCAATGGCGGATTTAATTGCTTTTTATGATGAAGAAATTGATTGTACAAAAGATTTAACGATTTATCATCAATCTGATATTTGGAAATTTAAAACAATTGAAGCTAATACGTATACAGTAGAAGAATTACAAGTTCCTATATTTGAAGATGGAAAATTTGTTTATCAAGAATTGTCTGTAAAAGAAATTAGAGATTATTCAATGAAAGAAAAAGCACGCTTATGGGATGAAATATTTAGATTAGAGTTCCCACATAACTATTATGTAGATCTTACTAAGAGTTTATTAGATTTTAAAATTAAAATGTTAGAAGAAAAGAGAAAATAAAAGTGGCAAGATTTGATAGAAAAGTAGAAAGAACAAAGAAAAGTTTTGAATTTACACAAAAAGAGAAAATTGTTGAAACAAACAAAGATGTCTTTAAAAAGAATTTTACATTTAAATGGGTCCAATTAAATATTAAAACAGTATGTGTTTTTCTTGTTGATTTTTTACTTGTAACATTATTGATTATTCCATTTATGATGCAATATTTAAATGCAACTTTAGCGTTTGTTTTAGGGCATGGAATTATTACAAGTTTAGTGATTGTTTTTACAGGATTTTTAATTAATAAAGAAAAAATAAAAGCAGTTCCATTTATTTCTAGATTCTTATTTATGTTTATTCTATTAGGTGCATCTTCTGCACTTTCGATGGCAATTACATCATGGCTGAATTAGTTTGTTTAACTGCTTTAGGGGTTGTTTCATTATTTACAGGAATTGTATCATTAGGAAACAGTGATGCTTTTATGGGAATGTTTACCTTTATGATCTTACTTGTAAGTTATGCATTGATTATCCTTACTTTTAGAAAAAGAAGAATTCTTTTTAAAGCAAAAGAAGTTATTTATACAGGATATGAAATTTATTTGTATATATTATCATATGTTGTTTTAATGACTTCTTGTTTATTGATATATCTTCATGTTGTTCAAGTTGTTTCAATGACATCACCATTAATTATGGTGACATGGCTTGTACCACTTGTTGCTTATTTAACGTATGAATCGGTATTGATTTTTGAAAAAGATGAATTAAATATAAATGGGAAGAAAGTATTATATAGAAGTATCAAAAAAGTTCAAATTATAGAAAATAAAAATAAGTATCATTTAATAATTAGAGCGAAAGGAAATGAATATCTATACAAGACAAATCAAAAAAATAGTCAACATGTTTTAGAATGTTTAAAAAAATATTGTCCGCGTATAGATAAAAATAGGGATTAAATATGATTATAACAGTTGTTGGTCTTGGTGTTGTTGGGGGAAGCTTTGTAAAAGCTTTAAAAGGTCAAGGACACGAAGTTTATGGTGTTGATGTAGATGAAGAAACACTTGCAAGAGCGAAAGCAGATGGATGTATAAAAGAAGGGTTTGTAGATGGTCGAGAAATTATCAAAAAATCGGATATGACGATTATCTGTTTATATCCATCATTAGTTTTAGATTATATAAAAAAACATGAATTTAAAAAGGGGAGTATCATTACGGATGCTGTAGGTGTTAAAACTCATTTTTTAAATGAAGCAATGGATCTTTTGAAAGGTAAAGATGTTGAATTTGTTTCAGGGCATCCTATGGCAGGAAGAGAAAATAAAGGCTATCTTTATGCAAGTAAAGAAGTTTTTCAAGGCGCTAATTATATTTTAATTCAACATGAAGAAAATAGTAAAAGTGCCATTGCTATGATGGAACAATTTGTTTCTAATTTAGGATTTCATTCCGTAAAAATCATGTCACCACAGGCTCATGATGAGATTATTTCATTTACCTCTCAATTGCCACATGTCATTGCTGTTTCATTGATTGATAGTGATAATCAAAAATATGATACAGGTAAATATATTGGAGATTCTTATCGTGATTTAACACGTATTGCTAATATTAATGAGGATTTATGGACTGAATTATTCTTTACTAATAAAAATAATCTTTTGAAAAGTATCCAAGGTTTTGAAGATCAATTGGATATTTTGAAAAAAGCTATTAAAGAAGAAGATGCAGATACTTTGAAAGCAATGTTTATTGAATCTTCTAAAAGAAGAAAAAATCTTGAGAAATAGCGTTAGGCTATTTCTTTTTTTGTATCGTGTTTAAAATATTAAACTTTTTGTTTAAAAAGGTATTGAACTTAACATAATTATTAGTATAATAGTCTTGTTTAATAAATAAAACAAAAAGTTTTTTTAAATAAACAGGAGGTTTTATGGATATTGGTGCAAAAATTAAAAGAATACGTTTATCAAATCAATTGACGTTAGAAGAACTTGCTAATCGTAGTGAATTGACAAAGGGTTTTTTATCACAGTTAGAAAGAGATTTAACGTCACCAAGTGTTGCCACATTAGAAAATATTTTAGAAGCATTAGGGACAAATTTAAAAGATTTTTTTTCAGAAGATGAAGATGAACAAATTGTTTTTAGTAAAGATGATTTTTTTGAAAATATACAAGATGATTATAAAATTTCTTATATTATTCCAAATGCTCAAAAAAATGAAATGGAACCTATTTTAATTGAACTTAAAAAAGGAAAGAAGTCAATGGAAATTGATCCACATGATGGTGAAGAATTTGGATATGTTATTCATGGAAAAATTACATTAATGAATGGTGATGAAGAATATGAGGTAAAAAAGGGAGAAACATTTTATTTAAAAGGAAATTTACCACATTACATAGTCAATAAACATGATACTCTAGCGAAAGTGATTTGGGTATCAACACCACCAATATTTTAAAAGGGGAGAAAAACGATGGAAGAAAAGGTACTCATTAAATTTAGAAACATTGTTAAAGAATTTGATGGAACAATTGTTTTAAAAGGAATTAACTTAGATATTTATGAAAATGAATTTGTTACACTGCTTGGACCAAGTGGCTGTGGAAAAACAACGTTACTTCGTATTTTAGGTGGCTTTTTAGAAGCAGATGAAGGGGTTGTTATCTTTGATGATGAAGATATAAAGGAATTACCACCCTATAAAAGAGAATTAAATACAGTCTTTCAAAAGTATGCGTTATTTCCACATATGAATGTTTACGATAACATTGCTTTTGGCTTAAAAATAAAAAAGATGTCAAAAGATGTTATTGATCAAAAAGTCATGAGAATGTTAAAACTTATTGGTTTAGAAGGTTTTGAAAATAAAAATGTAACAACATTGTCAGGTGGGCAACAACAACGTATTGCCATTGCTAGAGCTTTAGTAAATGAACCAAAAGTTTTATTATTAGATGAACCATTAGGTGCTTTAGATTTAAAACTTAGAAAAGAAATGCAATATGAATTAAAAAGAATTCAACAAGAAGTAGGAATTACTTTTATTTATGTAACACACGATCAAGAAGAAGCGTTAACAATGTCAGATAAGATTGTTATTATGAAAGGTGGAGAAATTCAACAAGTAGGGACTCCTCAAGAAATATACAATGAACCTGTTAATAAATATGTTGCAAATTTCATTGGTGAAAGTAATGTTATTTCAGGTGTAATGATTGAAGATTATAAAGTTAAATTTGATGATCAAATCTTTGATTGTGTTGATTTTGGTTTTAAACCAAATGAAAAAGTTGATGTTGTTTTAAGACCAGAAGATATTGATATAGTGCCTTTAGAACAAGGAAAAATTACAGGAGAAGTTTTAAGTGTTTTATTTAAAGGCGTTTGGAATGAAGCAATGGTAGAAACTGTTCCTGGGACAACTGTTAAAGTTAATATGAATGTCATTAAAAATCATGATGTAGAAAGTGAATATAGTGATGAGAGAATTTCAGCAAATGATTTTTATGTAGATATTGAAGAAGTTGCTTCTTTAGATGATAATGATTTGATTGCTAGAGCAGATGCACAAGCATGGAAAGAAAGTGATGATTCTTATATTTCAATTAGTAAAATTGAACATAATTTAAAAGAAGAATTAGGTGAGTACACTGTTACTTTCCAAACATCATCAGGATTATCTGTTTCTAGAAAAATTATTGTTGTTGATCAAAAATATGTAAAAAATGAAAAAGCAAATGAAGCAGTAAGTGCCTTTAACTTCTTTAAAACAGTTGATGAAATTAAAGAATCAGTGGCTTTAGATACAGATTTAAAAACATGGGCTAATGCTATTGGATGGAAATTATCAAATGAAGATGAAGCAGTGGATATTTATGTAGATTATGATTTTGATCCTGAAAACATAAAAGAAGGAATTTATCAAGTAACATTTTCAACAGAAGGTAGAGAACTAAAAGTACATACAACAGATTATGTAGAAGAAGGTCAAGAGGTCGGATTGACTTTTGAAGTAGAAGATATTCATGTTATGGAAAAGATGGGATTCTAGATGAAAAAATTTTCTCAACTAGCTTTACCTTATATTATTTGGAGTATTATTATTCTACTTTTGCCAGTATTACTTATTGCTTTTTATGCAGTAACTGATAGTGGAAATACTGTTGTTAATTTTAGTTTTACTTTACAAAATTTTGCTAAGTTTTTTACCGATCATGATTTCTTACTTATTTTATGGAGATCTCTTTCAATTGCATTTAAAACAACAATTATTTGTATTTTGTTAGGATATCCAATTGCTTATTTTATTTCTCAATGTAAAGATCGTACAAGAAATATTCTTGTATTATTAATTACACTTCCAATGTGGATCAATATGCTTGTAAGAACATACGCTTGGATTGGTATTTTATCTGATGGAGGTATTTTACAATCATTATTGAATTTATTAGGATTTAAATCAACACAACTTCTTTATACAGAAGGTGCTGTTTTACTTGGAATGGTTTATAACTTTATTCCTTTTATGATTTTACAAATCAATACATCTTTATCTAAAATGGATAAATCGTTATTGGAAGCAAGTTCTGATTTAGGCGCAAATCGCTATCAAACTTTTTGGAAAGTTACTTTTCCTCTTTCAATACCAGGAGTTATTAGTGGAATAGCACTTGTCTTTTTACCGGCAGTAAGTTCATTCTTCATTCCTAAATTATTGGGTGGAGGTCAATATTTCTTAATTGGTAATGTTATTGAAAATCAGTTTATTACTGTAGGAGAATGGAATTTTGGATCTGCTATTTCTGTTATTATGGCTTTTGTAATGATGGCTATCATGTATTTAGTAAGATATGTTGAAAAACGTAATTCAGGTAATAGAAAGGAGAAAAAAGCATGAAAAAAGAAAAACGTTCATTTTTAAAGATATTAATGGGATTAATGCTTTTATTTTTCTATTTACCAATTGGCTTTATGATTGTGTTTTCATTTAATTCTAGTAAATCATTAACGCATTTTACAGGATTTTCAATGCAATGGTATACAAAAATGTTATCTGATGCATCAATGATGGAATCATTGTATATAACGATTTTAGTAGCTGTTATTGCAACAGTTATATCAACTGTGGTAGGAACGATTAGTGCGATAGGTTTATCAAAATCTAAAAAAGTCGTTCATGATTTGATTATGCAAATCAACGATTTTCCTTTGATGAATCCAGAAATCGTTACAGCGATTGGCTTAATGTTATTCTTTATTACCTTTAATATTGAAAAAGGTTTTGCAACATTATTATTGGCACATATCGCATTTTGCATTCCTTATGTTATATTATCTGTTATGCCTAAAATTCGCTCTCTAGATCCAAATTTAGCGGATGCTGCAATGGATTTAGGGTGTACACCTTGGATGGCTTTAATTAAAGTTATCGTACCACAAATCATGCCTGGTATTGTTTCAGGGGCTTTGATTGCTTTTACAATGTCTTTTGATGATTTTATTATTTCTTATTTTGTTACAGGAAAAGGAATTAAAAACTTGAGTATTATGGTTTATACAATGTCAAAACGTGTAAATCCTAGTATTAATGCTATTTCAACTTTAATTGTAATTTTTATTACGATTGTTTTAATTCTTGTCAATGTTGTTCCGGTGATTAGAGAAAAAAGAAAAGTTCAAACGACAGAACTTAAAGAAAAAAATAAAGCACCAAGAATTATTGCTGGAATTGTTGCAGCATGCGTATGTATGGGACTAGTTTTTGTTCAAAAAACAACTTCTTCGACTAAAAAATATGCAGGACAAACTTTACATGTCTATAATGCCGGGGAGTATACGGGTGAAAATTTGCTTTCTAATTTTGAAAAACAAACGGGATGCAAAGTAGTTATGGATTTATTCGATTCGAATGAACAAATGTATATTAAAGTAGCTAATGGTGAAGCTTATGATGTTTTAATTCCAAGTGATTATATGATTGAAAGATTAAAACAAGAAAAGCTTATTCAACCATTAGATCAAGATAAAATCACTTGCTTAGAAGATATTAATGATTCTGTTAAAAATTTATCTTATGATCCGAATAATGAATATTCTGTTCCTTATTTTTGGGGAAGTGTAGGAATCGTTTATGATAAAACAAAAGTAAGTGAAAAAGATTTAAAAGAACAAGGTTTTAATATTTTCTTGAATCAAAAATATAAAGGAGACATTTATTTATACGATTCGGAACGAGATTCATTTATGATGGCTTTAAAAGCACTTGGCTATTCTATGAATACTGATAATGAAAAAGAGCTTGCAGAAGCTTATAATTGGCTTTTAGAGTGTGTTAATACGATGTCACCAGAAATTGTAACGGATGAAATTATTGATAATATGGCTCAAGCTAGAAAAGCTTTAGGATTAATATATTCAGGGGATGCGACATATGTCATGTCAGAAAATGAAAATATTGGTTATTACATGCCAAATAAAGGGACAAATATATGGTGTGATGCTATGGTTATTCCACAAAGTTCAAAACATGTAGATTTAGCACATGAATTCATTAATTATGTTTCAAGTTATGAAGCAGCTTATGGTAATTCATCTTATGTAGGGTATACTTCACCAAACACGGAAGTTATGAACGATTTAGCGCAAAATGACTTTAAAGGAATTAATGCTTATAATCCAATTAGAACAAATAAATATGATGAAGTCTTTAACTATAATGCTGAAACAAGAAAGATAATGGCTAATTATTGGGCTAAAGTAAAAATCGCAGCCTCTAATGCTAAAAGTGAATAATAAAAGTTCTATGAGAGTTTTCTCATAGAATTTTTTTAAAAAATAAAATCAAAAAAACGATGAATATACGTATAAAATTTTAAATCCATAAAAAATAGATTGTAAAAAATTATAAAAAACTATTGCAAAAAAATTTTTTATAGCATATAATAATGGGGCAGCGTGATAAGAGACGCGAAGCAAAATAAAGAAGTGGTTCCTTGGCCAAGTTGGTAAGGCAACAGACTG
>UMEY01002965.1_pt1 | contig 19251 bp, 18 predicted proteins | sample 1964881 | NCBI WGS metagenome assembly UMEY01 (sample SAMEA4836033, study PRJEB28245) | human gut metagenome | biome: gut microbiome; material: fecal sample | place: Denmark | collected 2008 | reverse complement strand
ACCAGCCGGGATTTTTACATGCAAAATCTTTTGTCTGTGATGACAAAGTAGGCGTCGTAGGAACCATAAATCTGGATTACCGAAGCCTTTATCTGCATTTTGAAGATGGTGTCTGGATGTATAAGAATGATGTGATCCTGGACATCCGGGATGATTTTACAGAAACCCTGGAGTACTGTGATCCCATTGATCTGGCATTCTGCCAGAAGAGAAATATTGTGGTACGTGCCATTCAGAATGTATTGAGAGTTTTTGCACCGCTATTATAAAAACTCTTTGACAGACAACTGTAAATTCTGTATGATATATCAGACGGGAGTTCAATGCTCCCGTCTGATATTGTCTAAAGAAAAATAATTTATAGATACATATGAAATTTTTAGTTATTGGAGGAATTGATTTGAGCCAGAACAAAGAAACAGAGATCCAGCTTCAGTACATTGAAAAATGTAAAGAGCTTCTTGCCAAAAGCAGTACGAAACGTCCCACCTTCCACATCCAGAATGAAGGATGCCAGATGAACTCCATCCAGACAGAGTCTATTGCAGCCATCATGGAAAAAATGGGATATGAGATGGTAGACACTGAAGATGCCGATGCAGTTGTATTTAACACCTGCACAGTTCGTGAAAATGCCAACCAGAAGATTTACGGACACCTGGGACATTTAAAGAGCATCAAGCGCAACCACCCGGATATGAAAATCGTACTGTTTGGATGTATGATGCAGGAACATCACGTAGTGGAAAAGATCCGTAAGGATTATAAATATGTAAATCTTGTATTCGGAACTCATAATATCCATAAATTCCCGGAACTTTTTTACCGGGCACTGCAGACTGATGACCAGATCATTGATATCTGGAAAGAATCTGATGAGATCGTGGAAGGTATGCCAACCTCCCGCAAATATTCCTTCAAGACAGGTGTCAGTGTAATGTTTGGGTGCAATAACTTCTGCAGCTACTGTATTGTTCCCTATGTTCGTGGCCGCGAAAAGAGCCGTGAGCCCCAGGCCATCATCCGTGAGATCGAAGAGCTGGTAGCAGATGGCGTTACCGAGATTATGCTCCTTGGCCAGAATGTAAATTCCTATGGAAAAACGTTGGAAACACCGGTGACATTCTCACAGCTTTTGAAAGAAGTAGAGAAGATCGAGGGACTGAGACGTATCCGTTTCATGACCTCCCATCCCAAAGATCTTTCGGATGAACTGATCCAGACCATGGCAGAGAGCAAAAAAATCTGCCATCATCTTCATCTTCCGCTGCAGTCCGGAAGCAGCAGAGTCTTAAAAGAAATGAACCGCCGCTATGACAAGGAGAAATATCTTCAGCTTGTAGATAAAATCCGTGAGGCAATTCCGGATATCTCTCTGACAACTGACATTATGGTTGGTTTCCCTGGAGAGACAGAAGAAGATTTCCAGGAAACACTGGATGTGGTAAGAAAAGCCAATTATGATACCGCCTTTACATTTATTTATTCCAAGAGAAGCGGAACTCCGGCTGCCGGTATGGAAAATCAGGTACCGGAAGATGTGGTAAAAGACCGGTTCAGCCGTCTTCTTTCCCTGGTGCAGGAAAAAGGCCGTGAGAATTCTTCCCGTTTCCAGGGAAGCGTACAGGAAGTCCTGGTAGAAGATGAAAACCGTGAGAAAGGTACTCTTACAGGCCGTACCCAGCATAATCTTCTGGTACATTTTCCGGGAGATAAGGAACTTATCGGTAAATACGTAAACGTAAGCCTGGATACCTGTAAAGGATTTTATTATTTTGGTCATATAGTAGAAGAGTAAATTTTGGTTAATATAAGTTTATACTGCCCGTTCATCCGATCATCGGTAATGAGCGGGCTTTTTTATTGTACGATTTATGTCGGCGGTAAAAAATTTCAGTTTCCTATTGACAAATACCCCTTGAGGGTATATATTGTTCCATGTAAAGCAGATACCCCATGAGGGTATTTTGAGAAAGGAGAGACAGCCCATGTCTGAAAAGAAAGCCTGTCCCTGCTGCAGTGAAAAACACACTGCCCGTTCAGAAGAGGAGAAAAAAAAGCTGATCAATCGCCTGAAGCGTATTGAAGGCCAGATCCGGGGAATTATAGGAATGATGGAAAACGATGCCTATTGTAATGACATTCTGATCCAGTCTGCAGCAGTCAATGCAGCAGTTAATTCATTTAATAAAGAACTGCTTGCCACCCACATTCGAACCTGTGTTGCAAGAGATATCCGCGAAGGCAAAGATGAGACCATTGATGAGCTTGTGGCAACCCTCCAGAAGTTGATGAAATAAAGGGACATAATTTATTTTAGGAGGTACTGAAAGGAAATGGAACAATATAATGTAACCGGTATGAGCTGCGCTGCCTGCTCGGCCCGTGTGGAAAAAGCTGTATCTAAGGTTCCGGGAGTGAACAGCTGCTCAGTCAGCCTTCTGACCAATTCCATGGGAGTGGAAGGAACCGCTTCATCCAGCGAAATCATTGCTGCTGTGGAAGCGGCCGGATATGGCGCATCTTTAAAAGGCGCTGCCGGAGAAAAAATCTCCATGTCTGCAGCGGAAGAAGCGCTGGAAGATCATGAGACCCCGGTTTTGAAAAGGCGCCTCATCGCATCCGTAGGATTTTTGCTGGTGCTGATGTACTTTTCCATGGGACATATGATGTGGGGATGGCCGCTGCCGAAATGGTTTGACGGCAACCACGTTGCCATGGGACTGGTACAGCTGCTTCTTGCAGGAATCATCATGGTGATCAACCAGAAATTCTTTATCAGCGGATTTAAGAGTCTGTGGCACCGTTCTCCGAATATGGATACTCTGGTAGCACTTGGTTCCATGGCATCTTTTCTGTGGAGTGTCTATGCACTGTTCGCCATGACAAGAGCGCAGGTAGACGGAGATTCTGCCGCAGTTATGAATTACATGATGGATTTCTATTTTGAATCCGCGGCCATGATCCTGACACTGATCACTGTAGGAAAAATGCTGGAGGCCCGTTCCAAGGGAAAAACAACCGATGCACTGAAAAGCCTCATGAAGCTGGCTCCGAAAACTGCAGTTGTAGTACGAAACGGACAGGAACTTACCGTTCCTATTGAACAGGTTCAAAAGGGAGAAACTTTTGTTGTCCGCCCGGGAGAGAATATTCCGGTAGACGGAGTAATCCTGGAAGGAACTACTGCAGTTAACGAATCCGCGCTGACCGGTGAAAGTATTCCGGTTGACAAAGAAGCCGGAGATATGGTTTCTGCGGCAACTGTGAACCAGTCCGGATTTATCAAATGTGAAGCAACCAGAGTCGGAGAGGATACCACCCTTTCCCAGATCATCAAAATGGTCAGTGACGCGGCAGCCACAAAGGCACCGATCGCAAAGATCGCAGACCGTGTTTCCGGAGTGTTTGTACCGGCAGTGATCACCATTGCAGTGATCACAACGATCATCTGGCTTCTTACAGGCCATCCTTTTGGTTATGCACTGGCAAGAGGAATTTCCGTGCTGGTTATCAGCTGTCCCTGTGCACTTGGCCTTGCAACACCGGTTGCCATTATGGTCGGTAACGGTATGGGCGCCAAGAACGGAATTCTTTTCAAAACAGCAGTTTCTCTTGAGAAAGCAGGAAAAGTCCAGATCGTCGCACTGGATAAAACCGGAACCATTACAAGCGGTCAGCCGGAAGTAACTGATATTCTTCCGGCAGAGGGAATTACAGAGACAGAACTTCTCACACTTGCCTGCGCTCTGGAGAAAAAAAGTGAACATCCTCTGGCAAAAGCAGTTCTCAAAAAAGCAGAGGAAGAGAAACTTGTTGCAGGTGAAGTAACCGGATTCCAGGCACTTCCAGGAAACGGACTTTCCGCTGTACTTGGCAGTGACAAACTGACCGGCGGAAGTATGAAATTTATCAGCAGCCAGACAAAGGTTTCCGCAGACCTTGATAAGAGAGCAAAACAGCTTGCAGAGCAGGGAAAAACACCTCTTCTTTTCACCAGAAACGGAAAACTTCTGGGAATTATCGCAGTTGCGGATGTGATCAAGGAAGACAGTCCCCGTGCAGTAAAAGAGCTCCAGAACATGGGAATCCGCGTGGTTATGCTTACCGGTGACAATGAGCGTACCGCAAAAGCCATCGGGGCCCAGGCAGGAGTTGACGATGTGATCGCGGGAGTACTTCCAGACGGAAAAGAGAGTGTGATCCGTGCCCTGAAAGAGCAGGGGAAAGTTGCCATGGTCGGTGACGGTATCAACGATGCGCCGGCACTTACAAGAGCAGATATCGGAATTGCCATCGGTGCAGGAACAGACATTGCCATTGATGCGGCAGATGTTGTTCTGATGAAGAGCCAGTTAAGTGATGTTCCGGCTGCAGTACGTCTGAGCCGTGCCACACTTCGGAATATCCACGAGAATCTTTTCTGGGCATTTTTCTATAATGTGATTGGGATTCCGCTGGCAGCAGGTGTCTGGATCCCGATCTTCGGGTGGACACTGAATCCGATGTTCGGAGCCGCAGCCATGAGTCTTTCCAGTTTCTGTGTTGTAACAAATGCGCTACGACTGAATCTGTTTAAGATCCATAACACAGCCAGAGACAAAGCGATTAAAAATCCGGTAACATTAAACATCACTCATGATGAAAATAAAAAAGAAGAAAAGGAGAACAAAACAATGGTAAAAGTAACAGTAAAGGTAGAAGGAATGATGTGCGGACACTGTGAGGCACACGTAAACAAAGCAATCCAGGCGGCTTTCGGTGCAGAGGACGTGGTATCTTCCCACGAGAACGGAACGACTGTATTTACAGTACCTGAGAAAGTTGACGAGGCAAAAGTCGAAGAGGTGATCAAAGAGGCTGGTTACGAGTTCAAAGGAATCACTCAGGAATAATAAAAAACGTATATTTGTCAAAGAATCAAGGCATTTAAACAATCTGAAAAGAAACAGTTCTGCATAAAAACAGAGCTGTTTCTTTTTTCTGTGTAATTGTATAGAAACCGGTATTCCGAAATATAATAAACAGAGAAAACGAATGTTGTCCTCAGATTTTCCCAGAGCAGAAAGGAGAATATTTTTGAAAAAAGATACCAGAAAACTGATCACCTGTATTGCAGTGCCCCTGGCAACAGGAGCTGTTTCCGGATTTTTTACCAGAAATGGAATGAAGGTATTTGCAAAATTAAATAAGCCGCCCTTATCACCACCTGGATGGCTGTTCCCTGTTGTATGGACGATCCTTTTTATCATGATGGGAATTGCTTCTTTCCTGATCGCATCCAGACCAAAAAGCAGAGACAGGGACAGGGTTCTTGCCTTGTACGGGATTCAGCTTGCCGTGAATTTCCTGTGGCCGTTTTTCTTCTTTGGAGCGGGATGGTATGGTTTTGCGTTTCTCTGGCTTATTTTTTTGTGGGGACTTGTGTACGGCTGCATCCGTACATTCGGGAAATTTTCCCGGAACGCTGCGTACCTAATGATCCCATATCTGGCATGGCTGACTTTTGCCGGTTACCTGAATCTGTTTATCGCACTCTGGAACTGACGGAACTTCTGTCACATACAGAAAATGTTTTCTGCTTTTATAAATCCGGCTAATATCATTATAATTTATTCTGAAAAAGCAGGAATATCCGCTGAATTGATTGTTATTTTCCGTTCTCTTATGCTATACTGGTAGCGATTATGGATGTACGAACGATGACAGGAATCGTTAACACTATGGAAGCAGAGAGGAGCACATTATGAGCGGATTTTTTGGAGTAGCATCGAAAAGCGACTGCGTACTGGAACTTTTTTACGGAGTGGATTATCATTCTCATCTGGGAACACGCCGCGGCGGTATGGCTGTTTACGGAGAACATGGATTTGACCGTGCCATCCACAACATTGAAAATACACCTTTCCGTACAAAATTTGACGGGGATGTGGGTTCCATGAAGGGAAATATGGGAATCGGATGTATTTCTGATTATGAACCTCAGCCCCTTCTGTTCAGTTCCAGGATTGGAAGCTTTGCCCTTACCTTTGTGGGAAAGATCAACAATTATGATGAACTTCTGCAGCGGATGTATGATACGACCAAGGTACATTTTCAGGAGATGACCAACGGAACTGTCAATGTGACAGAGCTGATCGCTGCCCTGATCTGTGAAAAGGACAATTTTGTGGAGGGTATCCAGTATGTCCAGGGTCTGATCGACGGCTCCATGACGCTGCTTCTCATGACAAAAGACGGAATTTATGCAGCCCGGGACAAGATGGGCAGAACTCCGGTGGAGATTGGCCACAAAGAGGGGTCCTACTGTCTGTCCTTTGAGAGTCATGCCTATATTAATCTGGGTTACGAAGATTATAAGGAACTTGGCCCCGGAGAGATCGTATTTGTAACAGCAGACGGAGTTAAAACTCTGGTTGAGCCTGGAAAGAAAATGAAGATCTGTTCTTTCCTCTGGGTTTACTACGGATATCCGACAGCATCTTATGAAGGTGTAAATGTAGAGGAGATGCGCTATCGCTGCGGAAGCATGCTTGCAAAGAGAGACGGAGATTCTGTTCACCCGGATATTGTAGCAGGTGTTCCGGATTCCGGCATTGCCCATGCCATCGGATATGCAAATGAATCCGGTATTCCTTATGCAAGACCATTCATTAAATATACACCAACCTGGCCGAGATCTTTTATGCCAACCAATCAGAATCAGCGTAACCTCATCGCGAAAATGAAACTGATCCCGGTACGTGCGCTGATCAAGGACAAGAAACTTCTTCTCATTGATGATTCCATTGTACGTGGTACCCAGCTTCGTGAGACAACCGAATTCCTGTACCGTAGCGGTGCGAAGGAAGTTCACGTTCGTCCTGCCTGCCCGCCGATCATGTACGGATGTAAATACTTAAACTTCTCCCGCTCCAAATCCGAGATGGAGCTGATCGCACGTCAGGTCATCGAGAAGAGAGAAGGACCGAACTGTCCGCAGGAAGTCCTGGATGAATATGCAGATCCGCATACAGAGAAATATGAGCAGATGGTGCAGGATATCTGTAAGATGCAGAATTTTACCAGCCTTCGCTATCACAGACTGGACGATCTTCTGGAATCCATTGGAATCGATCCGGATAATATATGTACATATTGTTTCAACGGAAAAGAATAAAAACGGAAAAGAATAAAAATACACAAAAAAAGCTTCCCTGCCAGAGTTACTTCTGGCAGGGAAGCTTTTTGCTTTCTGAATATCAGTTATTTAGTAATAATAATATCTTGTATACATACGGTAAATGTTATGAGGAAAAGTATATCTTTTTCCTTTATAAACTCTGTATGGCACAACATAGAAATAAGTGTTGCCTGAGGAAGTTAAACTTTTGACTTTTACAGAAGTTGCATTGGCAGATAAAGTTGCATAACGTTTGTAACCGGAATTGGAACTGGTAGATTTATAAACATAATATCCACTGATTCCATAAAGCTTGGACCATTTAACTGTCAATGTTGATGCTGTGCTTGATACAGTAGTTAATGTTCTTGGGGTGCATACAAATGCATCCGAATCGATACTGTAAATTCGCTGTCCATTTACCCATCTGTAGCTGTATACGGATACAAGATAAGCTGTGTTCGCACTTTTGTTTGTATAATAGTTGTTGTTGTACCTTCCACTGAGATGAATGGAAGATGCTTTCTTTTTTCTGCAGTTATAGATCCGAACTTTGTATCCATCTGCATTACTTACAGATTTCCAGCTGAGAGACATACGTCCGCTACTGGTCATCTGTGCACTTCTTAAGGTCGGGATCGCCGGGCGGGTGGCCGCAGAAACCGGAATCGCAGATGAAATAAGCATCATAACTGCAAGCATACAAACCAAAAGTTTTTTGAATTTTTTCATTATTCATACCTCCTTCGTAGTTATAAGAAAATTATAAAATAGTAACGAATTTCTGTCAACATTTCTTTATAAGATTAGTTATTTTTGTCCTTATTTATTTTCACAAAAAGTTATAACAGCATTCATTTTGGCAATTAGTCAGAATGCTTTGGATGCGATACAATAAAATCACGAAGAACAAACATCGTGAAAAAAGAAAAAGGAGCGAATACATTATGGTAAAGTTATATGATGGCGGCGCATATCTGGTAAATGGAACAGAGATCGTACCGGAAGCAGAAGCAGCCAAAGTGGAAGCACTCACTGGAAAAAAAGCAGAGAAATCTGAAGCAAGAAAGGGCACCATGGCTTACGGCATCATGGAGGCACACAACACATCAGGAAACATGGAAAACCTGAAACTGATTTTCAGGGAAATTATTACAAAGATAACACAGAATTTCAGAAACAGGGTCCCATTACAAAAGTAGTGATGAACCATGATACTAGCAAAATGGTAAGTTCCATCCACGAAGCCCTTGTAAAATGTGGCGCTCACGATGGTATGACACTTGGTTTCCACCATCATTTCCGTGATGGAGATCTGGTCGTAAACATGATTATGCAGGAAGTCCACAATATGGGGATCAAAGATGTTACCATCTGTGCAAGCTCTCTTGGAAAAGCACACGATGCTCTGGTACCGATGATCGAGGATGGAACCATCACAAACATCCAGTCCTCCGGTGTCCGTGGAAAGATCGGTGAAGCCATCTCCGCAGGAAAATTAAAAGGACTTGCCATCATGCGTTCCCATGGCGGACGTATCCGTGCCATCCAGACCGGTGAAACGGTAATCAATATCTCCTTTATCGGAGCGCCGACCTGTGATGATTACGGAAACTGTAAAGGCGTTGGCGGAAAAAGCGACTGTGGTGTCCTTTCCTATTCCTTCGTAGACGGAAACCATGCCAACAAGGTAGTTGCTGTTACAGACTGTCTGGTGCCGTTTCCGAATTATCCGGCAGATATCAACATGACAAAAGTTGATTATGTCTGCGTGGTAGATCAGATTGGTATTCCGGAAAAGATCGCTTCCGGTGCAGCGAAACCAACCACAGATGTGAGAAAGCTGATGATGGCGGATTACTGTACACAGGTTGTTGTAAATACTCCGTATTTCAAAGATGGTTTCGCATATCAGACCGGTGTTGGAGGTGCATCTATCGCATCTGCGGCATCTCTCGGAAAGATCATGAAAGAGCGCGGGATCAAGATGGGATTCGCAGTGGGCAGTATGTCCAAAGGCATGTGTGACCTTCTGGATGAGGGCCTGGTAGGAAAACTTCTGGATACACAGGATTTCGATACTTCCGCAGTAGAATCCGTAAAACGTCCGAACCATCACAGAATCAGTGCTGGCGCTTACGCAAATCCATTTAATAAAGGTGCATTTGTGAACAAACTGGACTATGTAGTCCTTGCCGCACTGGAGATCGATGTAAACTTTAACTGCAACGTTGTTGTGGGTTCTGACGGTGTGATCACAGGTGCACAGGGCGGCCATCCGGATGCAGCCATGGGCGCAAAATGTACCATCGTGATCTCTCCGCTGGTACAGGGACGTATCCCGGCGATCTGCTCCAATGTTACAACCGTTACCACACCAGGTGAATCTGTAGATATTGTTGTCACAGATTACGGTGTTGCGGTAAATCCGGCACGTCAGGATCTTCTGGATGCACTGAAAAAAGCAAACTGCGTACCGTTAAAGACCATTGAGGAACTTCGCGATATCGCATATTCTATCACAGGTGAGCCTGAACCGGTTCAGTTTGGTGACAGAGTTGTAGGTATTATCGAAGGTCGTGACGGCACCATCATGGATGTTGTCCGCCAGGTAAAACCATTTACCTTTAAAGAAGCATAAATCAAATCTATTGTTAACCACCCACAAATTATAAACCTCTCTATGAAAAGAAAGCTCTGCTGCCATGGAGCTTTCTTTTTTTGCACAAAATTTCCCGGGACTTTCCTTTTTGGCATAACAGCATAATGACAGAGAATTAGATTTCGTGGAAGAGCTTTGTTATAGTTATCTTAAGAAGAAAAGCAGCCGGACGAAAAACCGGATAAGGAGGAAATGATCATGATGACAAAAACAGTAAAAAATTACGCAACCGCAAATATCTTTGGACCATACATCTTAAGAATGAGACAGGTTCCGGGACGCAGATGTTCCAACACCCCAAAAGAAAAAGACAGAGAAAGACAGCTGTTTCAGGTGATCGACGATTATGTAGAGCAGGCATAATTCCTGTTCTTCCATAAAACATAAGACTGATAGGGAGGAGTGATCTCATGTATGCAAGAGCGAATGCGGCAGTGCTTACCTCTGCAGAAATAGAACAGTGTATCAAAAGTACGATCCTTGGAGAAGTTTATACCACTCCAAAGCCAGGACTTGTAGATCGTCATGACAATGGTGCTCACCATGATATGAACGTGTATACTTTTGAAAGAAGCGCCGATGCCATCACTCCCTATCTGGCAAAAATGTTTTTTGAAGGATATTTCTGGAAAAGGAATCTCCAGAACCTTTTTCCCAGGATCCGCCGAACAGGAGTGCTGGCAGAAAAAGCCATGTTTCGTGCAACAGGCCAGGTCAACACACATAAAGGACTGATTTTTACCATGGGAATCCTGTCTGCCTGTGCCGGACACTGCTATGCCAGGATCCGCCGGTTTGATACTGCAGAAATCCTTGCTTCTGCCAGCGAAATGACGGAAAAAGCGCTGGAAGCGGATTTCTTTGAAATGAGTCAGAGAACACCGGTAACTCATGGAGAGATCCTTTTTCAGAAATACAAAGAACGTGGAATCCGTGGAGAGGCCCAGAAAGGTTTTCCCATCATTGGAGGAAACAGCGCTTCCTCTGATGAGACAGTACCGTGCCATCGGGCTTGATGAGAACCGTTCCAATATCAATGTTCTGCTGCGGATCATGATGGAACTAAAGGATACCAATGTCTGGAGCCGCGGATCCTATGCAGATGTCATATGGATCCAGGAGCAGGCAGAAAAAATCTGGAAACCGGGCGGCATTTTTTTTGAAACCGGCATGAAAAAGATCGAGAAGCTGAATCAGGAATGCATCCGCAGAAATCTAAGCCCCGGCGGCGCGGCGGATCTGCTGGCGGCAACCCTGTTCTTATACCAGCTGGAAAAAATGATATAGGAGAAAAGGACATGGCTGCTGAAAATACTTTCCATTTTCCAAAACCAGGACAGCGGATCGTCTGCTCTGTGATCGCTGTGGCATGCTGCTTCTGTGTGTTTTATCTTCGAAACAGAGAAGGAATCCCGTTTTATTTACTCTACCGTTGTTCTGAACTGTAAAAATACTGCTTATTTTTCATGCGTGGTGTTTTTAAGTATAACGGTCATGCATATGACAGACGCAAGTCCGTTTCTCTTTGTATTTAACCGTGTACTGGATACCCTGATCGGAGTTGGGATCGCACTGATCGTAAATACCGTGCATCTTCCAAGAAAACGGCAGAAAGATATTTTTTTGTTTCCGGAATTGATGACACCCTTCTCAATCAGAAAGATCAGATGTCCCCATACAGCAGGATCGAACTGAACCGCCTGATCGATTCCGGGGCAAAATTTACCGTATCCACCGGGCGTACTCCGGCAACGATCCGGGAATCTCTTCCAGGGATCCATCTGAAACTTCCGGTGATCGCCATGGATGGAGCTGTGCTGTGCGATCTGAATGAAAATTCCTATCTTATGAAATATCAGATGTCAACGTCCCAGGCACAGACGATCTGTGATTTTCTTGACCGGAAAGGAACTTCCTATTTTACAAACTGTGTGGTGGATGATCTTCTGGTGATTTATTATGATCAGCTGATCTCACCTCTTCACCAGGAAGTTTATGAACGGAGACACCGGTCCCCTCATCGCAATTACGTCCAGAAAACCCAGTCGGTATACGAAAACGTGGTATATCTGTATCTTCTGGATAAAAAAGAAATTATGGAAAAACTTTACTGGGAACTGATGGAACAAGAGTGGATCGACAGTTACCGCGTGGCATTTCACGATCCCATCCGATATCCCGGATGTGCCAACATCAAGATCTACATCAAAGATGCTACCCGGGAAAACATGCTCCGAAATTTAAAGGCACTGCTGAATCTGGACAAAGTCATTACATTCGGAAGTGTGGAAGGCAGATACGATGTCTGTATCGAAGACACCGGGAAAGATGAACTGGTAAAAACATTAAAAAAGCTGTACGAACCAGTTGGACTGGAAAAAGAAACTGTCAGATAACTCCCGGTTGCATTTTGGGGACCTGCGGCTTATAATAAAATGCGGATATATCTTTTGTGGTATATCCGTGTTTTTTATATCATAAAAAATTTTATTCAGGAGGAAAAACATGGTTTCTCCCGTAAAAGCCATAATATTTGATGCGGACGGTGTCCTTCTGGACTCTCTTTCTATCTGGAGGGAACTTGGAAAACGATATATTACAGATCTTGGATATCACCCAATTGCGGGAATGGAAGAGATCCTTTTTCCCATGAGTATGGAGCAGGGAGCGGCATGGCTGAAAAGCAGGTTCGCTCTTGGGTTTTCCGAAGAAAAGATCGTGGAGGATCTGAAAGTTCGGATCCAAAACTACTATTTTGAAGAAGTTCCTGCAAAATCAGGTACCAGAGAACTTTTTCAATATCTTGCTAGCCAGAAAATCCCGGCTGTGGTGGCAACTTCAAGCCCAAAAGAACATATCCGCCGGGCACTAAAGCGAAACGGACTTCTTCCTTTTTTAAAAGAAATTTATACCACCAGTGAGATCGGAGAAAGCAAATATTCTCCGAAGATCTATCTTACAGCAGCGAAAGTGCTGGGAACGGAGCCATCCATGACACTGGTAGTGGAAGATTCTCTCTATGCACTGCAGACCGCAGGAAAAGCAGGATTTCTGACTGCAGGCATCTATGACGCATTGGGAGAACCGGATCAGGAGCAGCTAAAAAAGGACGCACATATCTACTGCCAAAATCTGACAGAGTTACAGAATTATATATTTACAGAAAACGGAGGAAACGAAAAATGAAAACAGCATTAACCATCGCAGGCAGCGATTCCAGCGGAGGCGCAGGGATCCAGGCCGATATCAAAACCATGATGGCAAACGGGGTATACGCCATGAGTGCCATCACCGCACTGACTGCCCAGAATACCACCGGTGTCGCAGCCATCCAGAATGCAACGGCAGAATTTCTTGGTCAGGAGCTGGATAGTATTTTTACAGATATTTTTCCGGATGCAGTAAAGATCGGAATGGTTTCCGAAAGTGATCTGATCCGCATGATCGCCAAAAAGCTCCGGCAGTATCAGGCGAAAAATATCGTAGTGGATCCGGTTATGGTGGCTACCAGCGGTGCAAGGCTGATCAGTGAAGAAGCTGTGGATGTTCTGAAAGAAGAACTGTTTCCTCTTGCGGATCTTCTCACTCCCAATATCCCGGAAACGGAAGTGCTTACCGGACGAAAGATCAGAAACACCGATGATATGATCGAAGCTGCAAAAAAGGTTTCCGAACAGTATCACTGTGCAGTTCTTTGCAAAGGCGGCCATAAGCTTAATGATGCCAATGATCTTCTCTATGAGGATGGAACATATCAGTGGTTTGAGGGAAAAAGGATCGACAATCCCAACACCCACGGAACAGGATGTACTCTTTCCTCGGCCATCGCATCCAACCTTGCAAAAGGATTTTCCATGGTGGAATCTGTAAATCGTGCCAAAGACTATATTTCCGGAGCTCTTGCTGCCATGCTGGATCTCGGAAAAGGAAGCGGTCCTATGGATCATGGTTTTGCAGTAAAGAACAGTTATACAGAGGAGGCATAAGGTTATGACAGTTACAGAACGGATCACCGCTCTTCGAAAACAGATGAAAGAAAAGGGAATCGATGCTTATCTGGTTCCGACCGATGATTTCCACGGTTCCGAGTATGTGGGAGATTATTTTAAATGCAGGAAATATATTACCGGATTTACCGGTTCTGCCGGAACTGCTGTCATCATGCCGGATATGGCGGGACTCTGGACAGACGGAAGATATTTTATCCAGGCCGCACAGCAGTTAGAGGGAACACCGGTTACCCTGTTTAAGATGGGGGAACCGGATGTACCGACGATCCATAAATTTCTGGAAGAAAACCTGAAAGAAGGGATGTGCCTCGGCTTCGACGGCCGTACTGTCAGCGCAGAGGAAGCCGGGAAATTGAAAAAAATCCTTCAGGGAAAACAGGTACGTTTTTCTGTAAATGAGGATCTGATCGGAAATATCTGGGATGACCGTCCGGCACTTTCCTGTGAACCGGTAATGGAATTATCCGAAAAATGGGCTGGAAGATCCAGAGCAGACAAGATCCGGGAAATCCGCAGCAAACTGAAAGAAAAAGACGCAGATCTCTTTGTCCTCACGTCACTGGATGATATTGCGTGGCTTTTGAACATTCGCGGAAATGATATCCACTGCTGCCCGGTAGTGCTTTCCTATCTTGTAATGGATGAGAAAGAAATCCGGTTTTTTGCCAATGAGAGGGCTTTTCCGGATTCTGTAAAAGAAGCTCTGGCCATAGATGGCGTTACCATCTATCCATATGATGATATTTACACTTATGTGCAGACGATCCCTGAATCGAAAAGGGTTTATCTTTCAAAAAGTAATGTAAACAGCCGTCTGGTCAGCAGCATTCCGGATGGAGTAACAATCCTGAATGGAGAAAACCTGTCCCTTCTTCCAAAAGCCATCAAAAATGAGATCGAAGTCCAGAATGAAAAAACAGCCCACATCAAAGACGGCGTGGCAATGGTAAAATTTATCCACTGGCTGAAAAAGAATGTGGGAAAGCAGGAGATCACCGAGCTTTCCGCAGCGGACAAACTCTATGAGTTCCGCTCCGGACAGGAGAACTTCCAGGGGAACAGCTTTGATCCCATTATTGCCTACGGTGCACATGGAGCTATTGTTCATTACAGTGCCACAGAAGAAACCAGTATTCCTCTGAAACCAGAGGGACTGGTTCTGATGGATACCGGCGGCCATTATCTGGAGGGAACCACAGACATCACCCGCACCGTTGTACTTGGCCCGGTTACCCAAAAAGAAAAGAAATATTTCACAGCAGTACTTCGTGGGCACCTGAACCTTGCAGCCGCAAAATTCCGCTATGGCTGTACCGGACTGAATCTGGATGCCCTGGCAAGAGGACCACTCTGGGCTATGGGAGAGGATTACAATCACGGAACCGGTCATGGCGTAGGATATCTTCTCAATGTACACGAAGGTCCTCAGAGCTTCCGCTGGAAAAATCTCGTGGATCGTCCGGCTCCTGTTCTGGAAGAAGGAATGATCACCTCCGATGAACCAGGATACTATGCGGAAAATGAATTTGGTATCCGCCATGAAAACCTTGTGGTCTGCAAAAAGGCCGAAAAAACAGCCTACGGTCAGTTTATGAAATTTGAACCTCTGACGCTGGTACCCTTTGACCTGGAAGGTATAGATCCCGAACAGATGGAAACCGGAGAGCGCACACTGCTCAACCAGTATCATGCCTTTGTATATGAGAAAATTTCTCCGTATCTGGATGAGGATGAAAAAGGCTGGTTAAAAGAAGCCACACAGGCAATATAAACCGGAATGAAATTTTATAGTCTGGAATTAACCTTTATATTTAACAAAAAATCCTTGACCTGAACCTGAGTTTAGGTTGTATCATAAAAGCAGTGAGATTTTTTATGAATATAACACAGGAGGGATTACAAATGGCACACAAAAAAATCGTACCTGGAACAGGTGGAGAACATTACATTCCTTATAAGGACCGTTCCGGAGAAAAATCCACCGTATATTTTACAGAGGATCTTTCCGCAGAGGGACTGAAGAAGATTTTTGAGCGTGTAAGCGGCAGCCTTAAGGGTAAGATTGCAGTCAAGCTTCACACAGGAGAGCAGCATGGACCGAATATCATCCCTGCACCGTGGGTAAAAGAACTGATCGCAGATAAGATCCCGGAAGCCCATATCGTAGAGACAAACACCTACTACGAGGGAGACCGTTACACAACGGAGAAGCATCGTGAAACTCTGAAGGTAAATGGCTGGACATTCTGCCCGGTAGATATCCTGGATGAGGACGGAACTGCCAAGTTCCCGGTAAAAGGCGTATTGTATTTATCAACGTTCTTCGAAATATGTCTGTTTCCTGCGACTGTGAGGGTGTTGGAGCAGCACCTGTCGTAACACCGAATATCGGAATCGTGGCATCTACAGATATCCTTGCAGCAGACCAGGCTTCTGTAGATCTTGTGTATGCACTGAAGGATTCTGATCATAAAGATCTGGTAGAGAGGATCGAGACACGTCACGGACTTCGCCAGCTCAGCTATATGAAAGAAATGCACATGGGAAATGACAGATATCATCTTATCAACATTGATGAGGATGATAAAGAGATCCTCCCTGCAGATGCCGTAAAGAATGTAAAACCATTTCAGGGATAAGAATATTTCATAAAATGTGAAGAAGCAGTCAAGCGGATATTCGCAATCCGCTTCGCTACTTGCTTGATTTGGTTAAAACAGAAAAGGGCGCATGTATCCATAAAATGTGGAATTTCATGCGCTCATTTTTGTGTTATAATATAGAAAAATACAAACAGCGAGGTACTTAATGCCTATGAAAACAGAAAACAAAACCAATCACTACATCGATCTACATGCACATCTGGATGGCTGTATTACCGTGGATATTGCAAAAAAACTTGCCGCATTGCAGCAGATCACACTTCCGGCTGCAACAGACGAGGAACTTCTTTCCCTTCTTTCCGTTCCGGATACTTGCGAAAATCTCAATGATTTTCTGAAATGCTTTGACCTGCCTCTTTCCCTTCTTCAGACAGAAGAAGCACTGGAAGAAGCCGTTTATCTTATCCTTTCTGAAATGAGAAAAGACGGTGTTATCTACGCAGAACTTCGTTTTGCACCACAGTTCCATACACAAAAAGGAATGACCCAGGAAACGGCGATCCAGTCTGCATTACGTGGCCTGAAAAAATCTCCGATTCCAGGCAATCTGATCTTATGCTGCATGCGTGGAAGCTCCAATCAGCAGGAAAATATGGAAACTCTGGACTTGGCCCGCAGATATCTCACAGAGGATGGAGGAGTAGTTGCCGTGGATCTTGCAGGTGCAGAAGCACTTTTTCCAACAGAAAGCTATAAGAATCTTTTTGCGAAAGCAAAAGAGTACAACGTTCCATTTACGATCCATGCAGGTGAAGCCGGCGATGCCGAAGATGTCAAAACAGCCATCCGTATGGGAGCATCCAGGATCGGGCATGGAGTGCGTATCGCAGGAAATGAAGAGGTGATCCAACTTGTAAAAAACAGCGGGATTTTTCTGGAAATGTGTCCCACAAGCAACCGGCAGACCAGGGCAGTGGAAGATATGTTTTCCTATCCGTTGAAAAATTTTCTGGAACAGGGACTTAAGGTAACGCTAAATACAGATGATCCTGCCATTGAAAGAACAACCCTTTCCCATGAGTTTCAGTATATGGATTCCCTGTTAAACCTTACAGAGGAACAGAAAAAACAGCTGCTCCTGAATTCCGTGGAAGCAGCATTTACTTCCGGTAAACGAAAAAGGGAGCTGAAAGAACAGTTTCTCTTTTAAAACAGATAAAAACCTTACGCAGAAGAAAGGACGATCATGGACACCAATTTTGAGCATTATAAAGTATTTTATTACGTAGCCAAATATGGAAATCTCACAAAAGCGGAATGAAGCTGACACCGGAAGGAAATATTTTTTATGAATATATAGCTGCCGGATGTGCTCAGTTTTTTAAGGGAGAAAACAATCTCAGTAACCTGATCAGCCTGGAAAACGGAACCATCTATATCAGTGCAACTGAAACGGCTCTTCACTGTTATCTGTTTGAGGCGGTCCGGGATTTCAATATCCTGTACCCGAACGTACATTTTAAAATTCTGAATAACAGTACGACAGATTCCGTAAATGCTCTGAAAGAGGGCAAAGTAGACCTGGCTGTTGTGTCGGCAACCTTGCAGGTAACCCCTCCTCTGAAAATGAAGATCGTAAAAAAATACAGGGACATCCTGATCGGTGGAAACAGATTTGAAAAGCTGAAAAACAGGGAAATTTGTGGGGAAAATTGTGCTTAATGAAATTTATGGAAAGAAAAATCTTCCAGGTTCATGAACTCCTGCGGATAACCTCTTTTCAAAATAGCAGAAATATTGTATTATGGTAACAATTCGGGTTTTTATCCGATATTATCGTATGATAAAAAATTCTGTTACGAGGAGGATTTATGTTCGAAACGATCATTGACGCAATCAACACGTTTCTCTACAGCAAATTACTGATTGTAATATTGATTGGTTCCGGCATCTACTTTACTGTCCGGACCAGATTTCCGCAGGTACGTTTATTCAAAAACGCCTGCAGCGCTGTAATGGAGAAACCAGAGGGAGACGAAAGTGTATCATCCTTTCAGGCACTGATGGTCTCCACGGCATCTCGTGTAGGGACAGGCAACATTGTAGGAGTATCTTCTGCCATCTGTATCGGTGGTGTGGGCTCCGTATTCTGGATGTGGATCATTGCCATTCTTGGAAGCGCATCAGCTCTGGCAGAGAGCACACTGGCGCAGATATATAAGAAAAAAGGAAAAGACGGCCAGTGCTACGGCGGCCCGGCGTATTACATAGAGGCGGCATTGCACAGCAGAGGACTGGCAGTGGTTTTCTGTATAGCCATGATCCTGACTTACGCGTTTGGATTTAATATGCTGGCCTCCTATAATCTGCAGTCTACATTTTCCGGTCAGCCATTTTATAATGCAGAGATCACGCCATGGATCATTGGAGGAATTCTGGCGCTGGTAACGGGATGGTGTCTGCTGGGTGGCGGTAACAGAATTGTGAAAGTAACTTCTACTTTAGTGCCATTTATGGGCATTGTATATATTCTGATATCCCTGCTGGTAGTGGTACTAAATATCGGACAGCTTCCATCGGTACTGGCACAGATCTTTGAAGAAGCATTTGATTTTAAAGCAATTTTTGCCGGATTTGCCGGATCAGCTATGATGCAGGGAATACGAAGAGGTCTGTATTCCAATGAAGCAGGTATCGGTTCTGCCCCCAATGCGGCGGCGTCTGCAATGGTCAGTCATCCGGTTAAACAGGGACTGGTACAGATGCTGTCTGTGTTTATTGACACATTATTATTGTGCACTGCAACTGCCATGA
>UMEY01056218.1_pt1 | contig 19648 bp, 17 predicted proteins | sample 1964881 | NCBI WGS metagenome assembly UMEY01 (sample SAMEA4836033, study PRJEB28245) | human gut metagenome | biome: gut microbiome; material: fecal sample | place: Denmark | collected 2008 | reverse complement strand
ATGTAGGGAAAACGGCGGCGGAAGAGATCATGAAAAAGAATCTGACACTGGAAGAATATCTTCTTCAATAAAAAGCCTGACAGTACCGTGCAGAAGAATCGCATAAGTATAAGTATAAGCAACAGTCCGGTCCGCGCTGGTTCTAAAAACCGCATTGCGGAAAATCTCTTGACGCAGACTGGGAAAAAGAGATAGGATAAAGTATATGGGGAATACCGTAAAGGGTTGGTAAAGAGTATAAATATACATAAGGAGGAAAAAATGCAGGATTTAACATTTGGGGAACAAGTCAAGATCATTCTCGGAAGGAAAGGAATGACGATCAAGCAGCTTGCGGAATTGATCGAGGAAAAAACAGGGAAGAAAATGTCGAGACAGAACCTGACACAGCGTCTTGGCAGAGATAATTTTCAGGAACAGGATATGCGTATGATCGCGGAAATGCTTGAGTGTCCGTTTCATTTGAGTATCATGTCGGCAGAAGGGGCAGGGGAAGTAAGAAGCATTGCGGCGTTGGAGCGTGCGGCGGCAGCGAGAGTTGAAGCTGTAGAAGCCTCCGGTCATAAAGAGCTGACAGCAAAAGAGCAGGCAGAAGCGGAGTATGCAGAGCCGGAAGAAAAACTGATCGAAGAGACTGTGCCGGAGATGTTTGAGCATACAGAAGAGTTTGCACAAAACAAGGCAGAAGCAGAGTATATTGAACCGGAAGAACCTGTGGAAGCAGAGTATATTCAGACGGAAGAACCTGTGGAAGCAGAGTATATTCAGGCAGAAGAACCTGTAGAGGCAGAGTATATCCAGCCGGAAGAACCTGTGGAAGCAGAGTATATCCAGCCGGAAAAAGAAGCGGATATGAGTATGCCGGATACGGAAGGGTTAGAGACACCGGGAGAAGAGGTATCGAACGATCGCGATATGACGATCGGCGAATTATACGAAATTCATGAAGAGTTGAATGAACTTGAAAAGAACGTGCAGGCGGGCGAGTCGATAGAAGAGATTAAAAAGGAACTCGAAAAGCCGAAAAAAGAACGCAGGCTCGGAAGTTTTTTCAGAAGAAGAGATTCACAGTCAAAAGCGGAAAAAGAAGTTTTACCAAAAGAAAATGAAGTGCAGACGGATGCGGTCGGAGAAAGCGGTATCGGAGAAAATGTAAATCAAAACGATACGGATCATGCCGACAAAGCAGGAGCTGTAGTTCAAGATGAGTCTGTTTCGTCGGATGCAAAATGGACAGAAGATGCGGCAGAAGATGAAACGGCATTTGCAGAAAGCGGGAGCACGGAAGATTTTGAGCCGGTCATTACACATGATGATGCGGATGAGGATACTCAGGCAGGCGATGTGAATCCGTACACCGGAAAAGAATACCAGTCGAACAGCGTGCGGATGCATCCGACAAGGATCGGATACGTTCAGGTGTATGACCGTACGATCCATAAATGGACAGATATGACAGAGTGGGCATTTCTCGGACTTCAGGAACGTAAGAAAGCTTTACTCGGCAAGGCGTATGAACCGCCGATTTATCTCGATTGACGTTTCGTTTCAATTCGGCGGATAATTGAACAATAAGGAAAGTGATACAGCCCCGCAGAGTTTTCTGTGGGGTTGATTTGCAACGGCGATATGTCAAAGTTCGGGCTTGCCTGAGACTTGGCGGCCATTTACAACTTCGGAATGTGGATTTTGGCGCTTCCGCCTGTTTGCGGGAGGAAGGAAAGGAGACGATAACGTATGGAATGGAGCAGGCTGCTTTCGACAAAACGTGAGAGAGCAGGCGGGAATTTTGCAAAGGCGGGCGATCTAAGAAGTGAATTTGAAAAAGACTATCACCGCATAATCGGAAGTGCATCTTTTCGCCGGCTGCAGGATAAGACGCAGGTTTTCCCTCTTGATAAAAGCGATTTCGTAAGGACGAGGCTGACTCATTCTCTGGAAGTATCTTCGCTTGGGAAATCACTGGGGCAGACGATAGGAGAAAATATACTGGAGCATCGGAAAAACTCAGGATTTACGCCTCAGATGAAAGAGGATATTTCTCATATACTTGAGTGTGCGGGCTTGATCCATGACATCGGAAATCCTCCGTTCGGACATTTTGGAGAAATTGCGATCCGGGAATGGTTTGAAAGAAATCTTCCGAAACTTACGTTTTGCCAAAAGAATGTTTCCGAGATGTTTACCGCGCAGATGAAACAGGATTTTTTTCACTTTGAAGGAAATGCTCAGGCGCTTCGCCTTGTGACAAGACTGCACTATCTTGTCGATGAGCATGGTATGAATCTGACATATGCGCTCCTGAATACGATCATTAAATACCCCGGATCATCTTTGCAGATAGATGAGAACAGTGGAAATATAAAAGATCGGAAGATGGGATATTATTTTGCGGACGAGGAAATATTTCATAAAGTGACAAAAGAGACAGGGGCGGGAAGAAACCGGCATCCGCTGACATATATGTTGGAAGCGGCGGATGATCTTGCCTATAAGACGGCGGATATTGAAGATTCTTTTGTGAAAGGATTTATCCGATATGCGGATCTGGAGCGGGAACTAAAAGAGTTGGAAGAGAAGAAACGAAACGGTACGTTTCGACCCGCATACAGACTTCGGCAGCTTTACGAGAGGGGAATACAAAAGCGGGTGCATGATCCGGAATCTTACGCCGTGAAAAATTGGATTGTAAATGCACAGGGATTTTTGCTTAACTGTGCGACAGAAGGATTTATGGCGAATTACGATGCGATCATGTCGGGAAAGTTCGGTCAGGATCTGTTTTACGGAACAAACGGGGAAGAACTGATGGAACTGCTTGGAGACATGGCGGACAGATATGTTTTTTCATCAATGGCAATCTACAAGATGGAAGTATCTGAGTCGGCTGTTATAGATTATTTGATGGAGCGTCTTGTACAGGCGGCTTTGTATTTCGATACAAAAGAAAAGCAGGGAACGATTGACAGGAGAGTAATATCGTTTATATCGGATAATTATAAGAATGCATACCGAATCCAATCAGAAGGCAAAAGCGAAGCGGAGAAATTGTATCTCCGCCTGCTGCTTGTGACGGATTATGTGTGCGGTATGACAGATAGTTATGCAAAACGTCTCTATCAGGAAATGAACGGGATCATCTAGGCCGGAGTCCGACACAGCGAAACCAATGACCGAAATCAGCGTTTGCGTTTCGCTCGTCGTCAGTCAGCATATCAGAATCGGCGTAAGATCTGCAGAAGCGTGGGAAACCGAAAAGGTCTGCCGCGCGGGCTTCTCTTAAGTCATATATGCCGGGAACTCCGAGCCAGAGCCGTCCGTTTTGCTCGGTAAGGAGAAGATGCCCGTAACTGTGGTAACCGTGCAGAAGAAAACTGTTGTTTGAAAGAAACCAAAATTTCCGAGGAAGAACTGTCAGATCGGAAAGCGATAGTTTTCGCGGAAGAGAAAGATCGGTTTTTGAGATCTCATTTTGCCGCACTTCTCCCCGGATGGAGGAATTTGATTCGCTTTTCGCGCGAGGTTCTGGTTCATCCGGTGATTCGTCTTTCGTGGGAGGTTTTGTCTCATCCGGTGATTCGTCTTTCGTGGGAGGTTTTGTCTCATCCGGTGATTCGTCTTTCGCGCGAGGCTCCGCCTCATCCGGTGATTCGCTTTTTGTGAGAGGATTCGCCTTCTCCTGAGAGTTGTTCTGCGGGCTGTCCGGTCTGGTGGATAGGGAGGCGGGATATGAGTCGCTTTGAATCGTGGAGTCGGTATCCAGAAAATGAATTTGATCTGAATCTATGTTTTCAGGACAGTTCGGCGTAAGCCAAAGGGAGGATGACTCGGAACATTTCAGGAAAAACCCGTCGATCGATTCGAGACGGCGGCATTCGGGGAAGGAAGATTGCGGAGCGCAGAAACGTATGCTGTGTGTCATGGAGTCAATGGGAAAATGAGCGATCTGTTTTGCGCAGATTTGATTTTCCTTGAAAAAGAACGCATACATTTCCGCCTCGAAAACATTTTCAAGGCTGATGCTTCGGATGTGTGCCTGAAAAATACAGGATTGATAGCGGCGGTAGATTTTCAGAAATCCCGCATTGCGCTTTCGTACATTGTTTTCATATTCATATAGATAAAAAGTACCCGTGTCCATCTTTTACCTCGATTCTTGTCTTTTCAATCTAATCTATTCATGAAAGAAAAGAAAAAGAACGTATGGGAGGAAAGAAAGCGGAGGAACATACAGGAGGGATATAATGGAAGAAAATGAGAAGTTGAAGTTAGATGAAAAGTATATGCGGGCAGCCATTAAACAGGCGCAAAAAGCATATGCGATTAATGAAACACCGATCGGATGCGTTATTGTTTATGAAGGAAAGATCATAGGCAGAGGTTATAACAGAAGGAATACAGATAAAGACCCGTTGGCACATGCGGAGATTAAGGCAATCAAAAAGGCAAGCAAAAAAATGGGAGACTGGAGGCTGGAGCAATGTACAATGTATGTGACGTTAGAGCCATGTCAAATGTGCGCAGGAGCAATCATTCAGTCGAGGCTGACCCGCGTTGTTGTCGGATGCATGAATCCAAAAGCAGGATGTGCGGGATCGGTTTTGAATCTTTTGGATATAAAACAATTTAATCACCAGGCAGAATTGACAACCGGAGTGCTTGAGGAAGAGTGCAGTGCGCTTATGACCGGATTTTTCAGGGAACTGCGGGAAAAGAATCGCCGGAAGCGCTAAAGGCACATTCCGGGATTGTAAGCGGTCGCCAAGGTCTCCGGCAAGTCCGGACTTTAGCTCGCTGCCATTACAAAAAGAAAGCCCGTGCAGACGTTACAGCAGTATAGCTGTTTCGGCACGGACTTTTCATTGAGATCATATAAACTTTATAAATACTTTTTCGTGCATTGTGCTTCGAGCTAGGCTAACAGACGTTACTTAGGCAGTTAACTCAGTTCAGGCGCCCTTACGGCACCCGGAAGGTTCTGCTTAGTGCTGCTCCGTTCCCGACCTGACACGATTCACAGATTCCCGTCGCGTAAGACCCAAACATCAACGCCACTTACCTAAGGCAGCTCTGCCGGCTGTCGCCCTCTGCACAATATCACCCCTGCTATAGCGGATTGCAGGTACAAGGTACCGCTAACACCCCGGCTGCACGAGTCTTAATTTTACATGGTTTTAAGAGAAATGTCAATGAATAGAGCGCAAAATCACAGTAAAATGTAACAGTTCTTTGCGGCGGATTATTTTTAGTGTTATTATAGAGTATAAATTTTGTTGGAAAAAGAGATAGGAGAAATTATGAAGGTACTATTAGCGGCAGTAAATGCAAAATATATTCATTCAAATCTTGCCGTCCACAGCTTAAAAGCATATGCGCGAACTTATACGGAAGAAATCGAAGTTGCGGAATATACGATCAATCAGACGTTTGATGCGATCTTGCAGGATATATATAGGAGAAAACCGGACTTATTGGGAATTTCCTGCTATTTGTGGAATATTGAATATGTAGGACAGCTTTTGAGAGAACTGCCGAAGATTCTTCCGGATACAAAAATCTGGCTTGGAGGTCCTGAGGTATCTTACGATGCGAAGGCTGTGCTGGAACAGTATCCGAAAGTAGAAGGCGTGATGTGCGGAGAAGGGGAAGAGACGTTTGCGGAACTGCTCCGTGTTTATCATGAAGAAAAAGGGGCGCTTTGTTCCGGAGTAAAAAGAGATGAACTCTTTTCTGATATTCCGGGAATTGCTTATAGAAATAAGGACAAAGCTGTAATCCAAAATGATTTTCGTCCTGTTATTGATTTGAGCACGATTCCGTTTGTCTATGATCATATTGAAGATTTTGAGAACAGGATCATCTATTATGAATCGAGCAGAGGATGTCCTTTTTCATGCAGTTACTGCCTTTCCTCTATCGACAAATGTTTACGTTTCCGGGAGATAGAGCTCGTAAAAAAAGAACTTCAGTTTTTTATCGACAAGAAAGTACCTCAGGTGAAATTTGTGGATCGGACGTTTAATTGCCGGCATGATCATGCGATGGCGATCTGGACTTATATTTATGAGCATGATAACGGAATCACAAATTTTCATTTTGAAGTTTCCGCGGATTTATTGAATGAAAAAGAGATCGCGTTGATCAATCGTATGCGTCCGGGTCTGATCCAGCTTGAGATCGGTGTTCAATCGGCAAATGAGATTACGATCCGGGAAATCAACAGAACGATGAAAATCGATGTTTTGTCAACGATTGTTAACAAAATTAAAAAAGGAAACAATGTGCATCAGCATCTCGATCTTATCGCAGGATTGCCGTATGAAGGATATGAAAGCTTCGGAAAATCATTTGACCGTGTATATAAAATGAATCCGGAGCAGCTTCAGCTTGGTTTTCTGAAAGTTTTAAAAGGATCTGTTATGCATGACAGGGCGCAGGAATACGGGATTGTGTATCAGGATCGTGCGCCGTATGAAGTCCTTTCTACAAAATGGCTTACTTATGCGGAGGTCATCCGGTTAAAGCAGATAGAAGAGATGGTTGAAGTGTATTATAACAGCGGGCAGTTTTGCTGTACGATGGCGGCATTAGAGCAAGAATTTGCATCTCCGTTTTGTATGTATGAATGTCTGGCGGCATATTATGATGAAAAAAATGCATTTGCCGTAAGTCATTCACGGATCGGAAGGTATGAGATCTTATATGATTTTATCGTGAAAACGTGTAAAGAAAGATCGGAACAATATATGGAAATGTTGACATTAGATATGTATTTGAGGGATAATGTGAAAAAACGTCCGGAATTTCTTAGAGAAAGCGGAGTTTCATCGGATGAAGCGGCGGCATTTTATAAAAAAGAAGAGAAAGAGCGGACCTATTTGAAAGCATATGAAGGATACGACAGACGTCAGATGAGAAAAATGACTCATTTGGAACGAATTGACGGGAAAACAGTGTTGTTTGATTATAAAAACCGAGATCCGCTCACAGGAAACGCGGCGATTTATTATCTGTCAGAGTAAAGGACAGGCAGACATACTGAAAGCGGCGGAGCTGTCAATTTTTAAAATAACAATGGAAGGAAAAGCAAAGAAATATGAAGATCGGAAAGATCTCACCGACTATATGGAACCGGTCGGTGAAAAAGAAAGTTCATATGGATCAGACGGACGGAAGTTTTTCGTGGGCAGACGTATGTGTTTGCGGCGGCCATGCCGGGATAGGGTATTATGCGGTTTTGGGCGCGGCGGGAGAACTGGCAGCCCGCAAAATACAGGCAGAAGGGATATCGGTAAGAATTCTTTTTCCGGAAGAGACAGAGGAAGAGTTTCTTGCGGATGTTTGCGGGGAAATCCAAAAAGGCTGCGAGTGCATTAAAGCAAAGCTGACGTCTTTGTCGGCAGAGGGAACGGCGGCGGTGCAAACTCCGGTCGTGTACGCATGTGCAGGCGGAACGAAAGTACAAGATCCGGGGATGTATGCATTAGAAGAGACTGCAGATAAAAAAACGGGAAACAGGCAGAAGTTTGTTAAAAATCGAGAATTGCTCTTATGTGGATATGCAGGTCTGGAAGGTTCTCTTCGCATTTTAGAAGCGGCGGAGGAAGAATTATCGCAAAGATTTATTAACACATTTTTGATGCAGGCAAAAAAGCTTCGTGATCAGCTCATAACGCCGGAGCAGATTTTAGAGGCGGCAAAAGGAAGAGATATTTCGGTTTGGCAGATCGGAAGCGGAGGCATCTTGGCGGCCTTATGGGAAATGGCAGAGGAAGAAAAGATCGGTTTTGAAATTGCAATGGGATCGATCTCGCTGAAGCAGGAGACTGTAGAAATCTGCGAATATTATCGTCTGAATCCGTATCAGCTGACTTCTGCCGGAAGTTATCTGATCTTGACCGATGAAGCGGATCAGGTGATTGAAGTGCTGGAAAAGGCGGGGGCGCGAGCCGTCAGGCTTGGGGTTGCCAAAGCGCAGAATGCGCGGGTGATCACAAGCAAAGAAGAGATAAGATATCTGGACAGACCTGCGCCGGATGAACTGGCGAGATGGCAGAAGGATTATAAAAAGTGTGAAAAATAATAAAAATACATACAGATGAAAAGTTTTATCCATGATAAAATATTATTTTACAACAAGTAAAACGGAAATGATATATAAAGGTATAGGAGGCAGAAAATGAACGAGAAAAAAGAAGCGTTGAGAATGGAGATTTTGAAGTATATCGAAAAGCACAGCCGGGTAGAGCTTGGAGAACTGGCAGTGTTAGTCGGTGTGGAAGAAACAGATGTGGCAAATGAGATCGCAGATATGGAGAAAGAGAAGATCATCTGCGGATATCATACGCTGATCGACTGGGATAAAGCCGGCGTAGAGATGGTGACGGCGCTGATCGAAGTGCGTGTGACGCCGCAAAGAGACAGCGGATTCGATCGGATCGCGGAACGGTTATATAACTATCCGGAAGTATATGCGGTTTATCTTATTTCCGGAAGTTATGACCTGCTTGTAACTTTGGAAGGCAAGACGCTGAAAGAAGTATCGAGATTCGTATCTGAACGTCTGTCTACGATTGACGGCGTTTTGAGCACGGCAACTTATTTTATATTGAAAAAATATAAAGACCACGGAACGATCATGGGCGTGAAAAAAGGGTCGGAAAGGATACCGGTGACACTGTAATGAGAAATCCATTATCAAGAAAAATCGTTGAGATACAACCGTCCGGCATCCGTAAATTTTTTGATGTGGCGAACGAGATGGAAGACGCAATTTCCCTCGGAGTAGGAGAACCGGACTTTGATACGCCATGGCGCATAAGAGAAGAAGGAATGTTTTCCCTTGAAAAAGGAAGGACGTTTTATACTTCTAATGCCGGATTAAAAGAACTGAGAAAAGAGATCTGTAATTATCTTGAGAGAAAGATCCATGTAAAATACGATGCAGTACATGAAACACTTGTCACTGTAGGCGGAAGCGAGGCAATAGATGTCGGACTTCGCTGTATGCTCGACCCCGGAGATGAAGTGCTCATTCCGCAGCCGAGTTATGTGTCTTATCTGCCGTGTACGGTTATGGCAGACGGAGTTCCGGTGATCATTCCTCTTCAGGAAAAAAATGAATTTAAACTGACGGCAGAAGAACTTGAAAAATATACGACGCCTAAGACAAAGGTTCTCGTTCTTCCGTTTCCGAACAATCCGACAGGAGCGATCATGACGCGGGAAGATTTAGAACCGATCGCAAAATTTGTCGAAGAGCATGATCTGTATGTCATGTCTGACGAGATTTATTCGGAACTTACATATAAAGAAGAACATGTATCGATTGCGAGCCTTCCGGGAATGAGAGAGAGGACGCTTGTTATTAACGGATTTTCAAAAGGGTTTGCAATGACAGGCTGGAGACTCGGATATTGCTGCGGACCGGAAGTTATCATATCTCAGATGACGAAGCTTCATCAGTTTGCAATCATGTGTGCGCCTACAAACAGCCAGTATGCGGCTGTGCAAGGACTTAGAAACTGTGGGGATGAAGTAGAAGAAATGAGGAAATCCTATAATCAGAGACGGCGCTTCCTCATGCATGAGTTTAAAAAGATGGGACTGGAATGCTTTGAACCGTTCGGAGCGTTTTATGTTTTCCCGAGTATTAAACAATTTGGAATGACTTCAGAAGAATTTGCAACCAGGCTGTTAAATGAAGAGAAAGTCGCAGTTGTTCCGGGAACGGCGTTCGGCGAATGCGGCGAAGGATTTTTGAGAATATCCTACGCATATTCGTTGGAAGATCTAAAAGAAGCAATCGGCCGGCTGGAAAGATTTATCGGGCGATTGAGAAATGAGAGAAAATAATTATGCTGAATATTGTACTTTATGAGCCGGAGATTCCGGCCAATACCGGAAATATCGGAAGAACATGTGTGGCAACAGGGACGCGTCTTCATCTGATCGAGCCTCTTGGATTCAAATTATCCGAAAAGGCATTGAAACGCGCGGGGATGGATTACTGGAATGATCTGGATGTCACGACTTATATTGATTATGCGGATTTCCTTGAGAAAAATCCGGGTGCCAAAATCTATATGGCAACTACAAAAGCGAAAAAAGTATATACCGAAGCGGCGTATGAACCGGATTGTTACATTATGTTCGGAAAAGAGAGCGCAGGTATACCGGAGGAGATTCTTGTAGATCATGAAGATACTTGCGTGCGCATTCCGATGATGGGACAGATCAGATCTTTGAATCTTGGAAATTCTGTGGCGGTTGTTCTCTATGAAGCTCTGCGTCAAAACGGATTTGCGAAAATGGAGTTGGAAGGAGAGCTTCATGAATTAGAATGGCATGGGAATACCTGAACGAAATAAGTTGTGAAAATATGTGCAAAATGACGAAATAATGTAAAAAAATTCGGGAAAAGTGTAGTTCACTATTGAAGACTTTCGGTATATAATAGTGTCAATGTGCTAAGAAACTGCTAAGAAACGTTTGCGGTTACATCGGTTCGGATAAGGTGCGGGAGGGCGTTTTACATTCGTTTAACGTTGAATCTGTACACTGTGTTACGTCTGTTCAGATAGGGCACAGGAGGAGGGAATCGTTTCCCGAAAAGGGAACGTCCCGTATGAAGCGGGAAAGTATGGTAAAACTAAAAAGATAGAAAAGAAAGCGGAAGGTGGTGTTGCGGAAATGGTAGAAGAAACGATCAAATCTATCCGGGAAACAGAAAATAAGGCAGATCAGATCGTAAAAGAAGCGGAACAGGAAAGCAAGAGAATCCTCGAGACCGCGAAAGAAGAAGCAAAACAGGCTGCCGACAAGCTGATTGACGAAGCAAAGTCAGACGCTTTGAAAACAGCAAATCAGGCAAAGAAAGACGGAGAAGTTATGCTGGCACAGGCGGCGGAAGAAACGCGCAGAGAAGCAGAACAGATGAAAAAGGCGGCTCTTGAACGAAAGAAAGAGGCGGCTGCTCTTGTGTTGGAAAGATTGACATAACAGAAATAAGACTGTAAAGGAGGGATAGACAGATGGCGGTACTTAAGATGCAGAGAATCAGCATCTGCGCCTTAAAGAAAGACCGAAAAGCAATCCTCGAAAAATTACAGAGCCTCGGTGTTGTGGAGATCAATCATGTAATCGAAGAAGATGAAGATTTTAAGAAGATGGACACTGCAGGGCAAAAGGCAGGTTTCGAGAAAGCGTCGACTCTGGCAGAACAGGCGATCGATATTCTTGATAAATATGTTCCTGAGAAGAAGTCGATGTTTGCATCTTTAGAAGGAAAGGCATTGATTGAGCGGGAAGAAGAAGAGCGGATTCGCAATGAGCGAAGAGATCTTCTGAAAACGGCAAAACAGATCGGAAGGCTGGATAAAGAGCGCTCTGAACAGATGGCGGAGATTACGAAACTGAACAACAGTATCGAGAGTCTCAATCCGTGGATCAGCCTGGACGTTCCGCTGACACCGGCAGAGACAGACCGGACGGCAGTATTTTTCGGAACGATGCCGGGAGGTACTGACGCGGAGACGGTATATGGGATTTTGGCAGAGAAAGCGCCGGATATAACCGGAGCAGATGTAAACATTGTTTCATCAGAACCGGGCATGGTATATCTAGCAGTCGTCTGCATGAAAGAAGATGTGCAGGCAGCGGAAGATGCGCTTAGAAGCGCCGGGTTTGCAAGACCTTCCCAGATGTGGGGAGACGTTCCGAAGTTTCAAAAAGAAGAGCTGGAAAGTGAGATCGCAGACTGCAGAGCGCGGATTGAACAGATCGAGAATGAGGTGAAAGACCTTTCGGATCAGAGAGAAAAATTAAAAATATTAGCGGATTACTACAGAGTACGCGCGGACAAATACGCAGTGCTCGGTCAGATCCCGCAGTCGGAGAGAACGTTTGTCATAAGCGGATACATTCCTCAGTGTGAGGCGGCGCATCTTTCCGGTTATCTGACAGAAAAATATGACTGTATGGTAGATGTTGAGGAACTGCAGGAAAACGAAGAAGCTCCGGTTATTTTAAAGAATAATCCGTTTTCGGCAAGTGTGGAGGGCGTTGTAGAGTCTTACGGACTTCCTCACAAAGGGGAGCTTGATCCAACGACGATCATGTCGTTTTTCTATGTATTCTTTTTCGGAATGATGCTTTCGGATGCGGCGTATGGAGCGATTGTGGCCATCGTCTGCGCTGTGCTTGTGAAGAAATTCCCGAGAATGTCTCAGGGAATGAAAAAATCGATGAAATTATTCTTCTATTGTGGATTATCCACTCTTGTGTGGGGAATTTTATTCGGAGGATATTTCGGAAATATCGTAGATGTTGTTTCGGAGAAGTTTTTCGGAACGACGATCACCGTTCCGGCGCTTTGGTTTGTGCCGTTGAACGACCCGATGAAACTGCTTGTGTTCTCACTGTTATTCGGTGTCATCCACCTGTTTGTGGGACTGGGGATCAAAGGATATCTCTGTCTGAAAGACGGAAAAGTGATGGACTTCTTCTGTGACGTTGTTCTTTGGTTTATGCTTTTGATCGGTCTTATATTGATGCTTTTGCCGAGCGATATTTTTGCATCTATCGCACAGATGAATATTGTATTTCCGGCATGGCTCAATGCAGGAGCGAAGGCATTGGCGATAGCAGGAGCGGTGGGAATCGTGCTTATGTCGGGAAGAGAGAAGAAAAACCCGGCGCTTCGTCTGGCGCTTGGCGCATATGATCTTTACAATGTGAGCGGCTGGCTCAGCGACGTGTTGTCTTACTCTCGTCTGCTGGCGCTCGGACTTGCAACCGGAGTAATCGCATCGGTTATTAACCAGATGGGAAGCATGCTTCCGAATAATGTGATCGGCGTGATCGCATTTGTCGTAATTTTTATCGCAGGTCATACGCTCAATCTGGCGATCAATCTTTTGGGTGCGTATGTACACACAAACCGTTTGCAGTTTGTGGAGTTTTTCGGGAAATTTTACGAAGGCGGCGGAGAGCCGTTTAATCCTTTTAAAGAAAATACAAAATATGCAGATGTTAAGGAGGAAACTTTATCATGAATATTGCGGAAAATTTAGGAATTGTTTATGCACTGCTCGGAGCGGCAGTTGCGGTATTGTTTGCCGGAGCAGGATCGGCGATCGGAGTAGGTATTGCAGGACAGGCAGCGGCAGGCGTTGTGACAGAAGATCCGAGTAAGTTTGCAAAAGTGCTTATTATCCAGCTCCTTCCGGGTACACAGGGTCTGTATGGACTGCTTGTAGGATTTATCACACTTTCAAAGATCGGTATTCTCGGAGGCGGAGCATTGGATGTTTCCGTATCTTCAGGTCTTTTGATATTGGCAGCGTGTCTTCCGATCGGTATCGTAGGACTTCTTTCAGGAATTGCACAGGGAAAAACGGCGGCATCGTCTATCGGAATCGTCGCAAAGAAACCGGAGCAGTTCGGTAAAGCTATGTTGTTCCCGGCTATGGTTGAGACATACGCTATTCTGGCGCTGCTGATCTCATTCCTTGCCGTAAACGGAATTCAGATTTAAGGAAAAGACGTCTGGTTTGGAATTGATGAAAAGGAGACAGCGATAAATGAGCGGATTAGATAAAATGAAATCCCGGATTTTCGAGGAGGCAGAGCAGTCTGCGGCAGAACTTCTCGATCAGGCAAAAAAAGATGCGGAAAAGATCGTGAAAGATGCGGTTGAAAAGGCCGGGGCGGATGCAGAACATATCCGTGTAAAAGCTGCGGCTGACGCGAAAGAATATGCAAAACGGGCGGAATCGTCGGCTGATATGAACAGAAAACAGGCTCTTTTGGCGGCAAAACAGGATGTGATCCGCAGTGTGCTTGAGGATGCGTACAGTCAGGTGATGAACATGGATGACGCGGCATATTTTGAAATGCTTGGAAAAATGCTTGATAAATATATGCTTGCCCAGGATGGAGCAATTTGCTTCTCTAAAAGAGATCTCGACAGGATGCCGAAGTCATTTGCAGAGAAAATCGATGCATCGGCAAAGGCAAAAGGCGGAAAACTTGTGATTTCCGAAGAGGCGAGAAAGATTGACGGAGGATTTATCCTTGTATATGGCGGCATCGAAGAAAATTGTACGATAAAAGCAGTTTTTGATGCGAAAAGAGAAGAACTGGCAGATGTAGTGAAGAGACAGCTCTTTTCGTAAACAGTGATCTGCAATGAGCATAACAATCCGCATTTTTAATGCGGCGGATTGTTACAGCATAAGGAGGTTTAGAATTGGGGAATACAAAATATACTTACGCAGTCGCACGTATACGTGCGCTGGAAGTCGCCCTGTTCTCTGATGCAGTCATCGAGCAGCTTTTGTCCTGTAAAACGGCGGCGGAAGCGCTGCAGTTTGTTGTCGAGAAAGGCTGGGGTGATATGGCGGATCAGGATAATCCTGATGTCGTCCTGCGGCGTGAAGAAGAGAAAACATGGGAAGTGATCAAAGAGGTCGCTCCTGATGCGAGCGTATTTAATGTTCTCTCTTATCCGAAGTTGTATCATAATCTGAAAGCTGCGATCAAAGAGGTTTGTACGGAAGCGCGTAATCCGAATATTTTTTATGATGACTGCCCGATACCGGGAGAAGAGATGCTTCGGATCGTGGAGAACAGAGAGTTTTCGCGTTTGCCGTCTCATATGGGAAATGTTGCGCAGGAAGCTCTTGAAACGCTTCTTCATACAAGAGACGGTCAGTTGTGCGATATTATGATTGATAAGGCGGCGCTTGAAGCTATTCGCAAAGCGGGAAAAGAATCCGGTGAACCGATCATTGAAAATTATGCAGATACAACGGTTGCTATTGCGGATATCAAGATTGCCGTGCGTTCCCGGAAAACGGGAAAAAGCGCTGATTTCATGCGAAGCGCTATGGCGGAGTGTGATGGGGTGAATGTTGAACAGCTCATCCGCGCGGCTCTTGCCGGAGAAGATGAGATCGCACAGTATCTGGAGGGAACAGCGTATGCAAAAGGCGCACAGGCGCTTCGAGAGTCAGCCTCCGCGTTTGAACGGTGGTGCGACAACCGTATGATCGAGATGTTGAAGCCGCAGAAGTACGAGGCGTTTTCGGTAGGACCTCTGCTTGGATATTTGATCGCAAGAGAGACGGAGATCAAGACCGTACGGATTATACTGACAGGAAAACAGAACGGTTTTTCGGACGAGGCGATCAGGGAAAGGATAAGGGAGATGTATGTATAAGATAGCAGTCATCGGCGATTACGACAGCATTTACGGATTCGCCACATTAGGTCTTAGCATCTGCCCTGTAAAGACCCGGGAAGATGCCAGAAAAAAATTAAAACAGCTTGCAGACGGTCAGTACGGGATTATATATATTACCGAAGCCGTGGCTGCACAGATCGAAGAAGAGATAGAGCAGTACCGTGAAAATACGCTTCCGGCAATTATTCAGATACCGGGCGTGTCAGGCAATACGGGAGCGGGAGTAAACGGTATAAAGAAGACCGTGGAACAGGCGGTCGGTTCGGATATTCTGTTTGGAGGAGTAAGCTAATGAGCACAGGAGTGATTAAGAAAGTCGCAGGACCACTTGTTATTGCAGAGGGAATGCGCGATGCAAATATGTTTGACGTAGTCCGCGTGTCGAATCAGCGTCTGATCGGAGAGATTATCGAGATGCACGGAGATGAAGCTTCGATTCAGGTATATGAAGAGACTTCGGGACTTGGACCGGGAGAGCCGGTAGAGTCAATGGAAGTGCCGATGTCCGTAGAACTCGGACCGGGACTGATTACAAGTATATATGACGGAATACAAAGACCGTTGGACGATATTATGAAAGTATCGGGAAACAGCTTAAAGCGCGGCGTGGAAGTTCCGTCTTTGAAACGAAACCTGAAATGGGAATTTGTTCCGACTGCAAAAGTCGGAGATGAAGTCGAGACGGGAGACGTGATCGGAACAGTGCAGGAGACGGTTCTCGTGCAGCAGAAGATCATGGTTCCTTATGGAGTAAAGGGAACAATTAAAGAAATCAAGGCAGGAGAGTTTACAGTAGAAGAAGTTGTGGCTGTCGTTGAGACGGAAAACGGAGACAGAGAACTGACATTGATGCAGAAATGGCCGGTTCGCCGTGGACGTCCGTATAAAAAGAAACTTCCGCCAAAGATGCCGCTTGTAACAGGACAGCGAGTGATCGATACGTTTTTCCCGATCGCAAAAGGCGGTGTGGCAGCAGTGCCGGGACCGTTCGGAAGCGGTAAGACAGTGATCCAGCATCAGCTTGCAAAATGGGCGGAAGCAGATATCGTTGTGTATATCGGATGCGGAGAGCGTGGAAATGAGATGACAGACGTTTTGAACGAGTTTCCGGAATTGAAAGACCCGAAGACAGGTCAGGCGCTGATGCAAAGAACAGTTCTGATCGCCAATACGTCTGATATGCCGGTTGCTGCCCGTGAAGCGTCGATTTATACGGGAATTACGATCGCGGAGTATTTCCGTGACATGGGTTATTCTGTAGCGCTGATGGCAGATTCTACATCTCGTTGGGCAGAGGCGCTTCGAGAGATGTCGGGACGTCTTGAAGAGATGCCGGGCGAGGAAGGATATCCGGCTTATCTGGGAAGCCGTCTGGCACAGTTTTATGAGCGTGCAGGACATGTGATCTCTCTCGGAAAAGACGGAAGGGAAGGAGCGCTTTCCGTAATCGGCGCAGTATCGCCTCCGGGTGGCGATACGTCCGAGCCGGTATCGCAGGCAACGCTTCGTATCGTAAAAGTATTCTGGGGTCTTGACTCAGCTCTTGCGTATAAGAGACACTTCCCGGCGATCAACTGGCTGAACAGTTATTCTCTGTATCTTGACGATATGGAAAAATGGTTTAACGGAAATGTGGCGGAAGACTGGATGGAAGGACGTCAGAAAATGATGACGCTTCTCCAGGAAGAGGCAGAGCTGGAAGAAATTGTAAAAATGGTCGGAATGGATGCACTTTCTCCGACAGACCGCCTGAAAATGGAAGCAGCCAGATCGATTCGAGAGGACTTCCTTCATCAGAACTCATTCCATGAAGTAGATACGTATACCTCTCTGAAGAAACAGCACATGATGATGAGATTAGTAAATGCATTTTATGAAAGATCTGTTGCCGCGCTTGGCGAAGGAGCGTCTCTCCGGAAACTGATCTCCATGCCGGTTCGTGAGCAGATCGGACGTTTTAAATATGTGAAAGAAGATGCATTAGATGCGGAATTTGTGAAAGTAGACGAGGAATTAAGCGCTCAGATTGCAAATGCATTTGTAAAGGAGGACCGCTAAATGCCGAAAGAGTATAGAACCATACAGGAAGTAGCCGGACCGCTGATGCTTGTGCGCGGCGTAGAAGGCGTGACTTATGATGAGCTCGGAGAAATCGAGCTTGCAAGCGGAGAAACAAGAAGATGTAAAGTGTTGGAAGTCAACGGAAGCGACGTGCTCGTCCAGTTGTTCGAGAGCGCGACGGGAATCAACCTTTCCAACAGTAAAGTCCGTTTTCTTGGAAGAAGCATGGAGCTTGGCGTGTCGGAAGATATGCTTGGAAGAGTATTTGACGGTCTCGGAAGACCGATTGACGATGGCCCGGAAATTTTGCCGGATGCCCGTATGGATATTAACGGACTGCCGATGAATCCGGCGGCCAGATGCTATCCGGAAGAGTTTATCCAGACAGGAGTTTCCGCTATTGACGGACTTAATACACTTGTCCGCGGTCAGAAACTGCCGATCTTCTCGGCGTCAGGACTGCCTCACGCGCAGCTTGCGGCTCAGATCGCGCGTCAGGCGAAAGTGCTTGGAACAGATGAAAACTTTGCCGTAGTGTTTGCCGCTATGGGTATTACGTTTGAAGAGTCGAACTTCTTCGTGGAAAGTTTCCGCGAGACAGGAGCGCTTGACAGAACAGTTTTGTTTATTAACCTTGCAAATGATCCGGCGATCGAACGTATCGCAACTCCGAAGATGGCGCTTACAGCAGCAGAGTATCTTGCCTTTGAAAAAGAGATGCATGTACTCGTTATTCTGACAGACATTACAAATTATGCGGATGCTCTCCGTGAAGTGTCGGCTGCTCGTAAGGAAGTTCCGGGACGCCGCGGATATCCGGGATATATGTATACAGATTTGGCTTCTATTTATGAAAGAGCAGGAAGACAAAACGGTAAGAACGGAAGTATTACGATGATCCCGATTCTGACGATGCCGGAAGATGATAAAACACACCCGATTCCTGACTTGACAGGGTATATTACGGAAGGTCAGATCATCTTGAGCCGTGATCTTTACAGAAAAGGAGTCACGCCTCCGATCGATGTTCTTCCGTCCCTTTCCCGTCTGAAAGACAAAGGAATCGGAGAAGGCAAAACAAGAGCCGATCACTCGAATACGATGAACCAGCTTTTCTCAGCTTATGCACGAGGAAAAGATGCAAAAGAGCTGATGGTCATTCTGGGTGAAGCAGCGTTGACAGAGATCGACTTGATGTACGCCAAATTTGCGGACGCTTTTGAAGCGGAATATGTATCGCAGGGATATAACGCAGACAGAAGTATTGAAGAAACTCTTGATATCGGATGGAAATTGCTTAGAATGCTGCCGAGAACCGAATTGAAACGTATTGATGATAAATATTTAGATCAGTATTACGCAGAGTAAGAGAATGTATCATAGTTGCCGCAAGGCAATCTGCGATACTTACAAATCAGCCGCAGAGATACAGCGCGCAAAAGAAAGTGGAGAAATATCTTCAAAAAACTGAGAGGAAGCATGCTGCGATCATCTGCGGCAGCAGGAAAAGGAGGTAGAATTTTGGCGGCAAAACAAGTGAATCCGACCAGAATGGAGCTGACGCGGCTTAAAAAGAAGCGGATCACGGCGATTCGTGGTCATAAGCTTTTGAAAGATAAACGTGACGAGCTGATGCGTCAGTACCTTGATCTCGTGCGGGAAAACATGGAAGTTCGTAAAAAAGTAGAAGCGGGAATCCGCTCTGCAAATAAAAACTTCGTAATCGCAAAAGCAGGCATGTCAGAGGCGGCTCTGAATACGGCGCTTATGGCTCCGAAGCAGGAAGTGAATCTGGAAGCCGGAGAAAAAAACGTCATGAGCGTGGATATTCCGACATTTCAGTATAAAACAAGAACGGCGGATGAAAATGATATTTATTCTTATGGTTTTGCTTTTACGTCAGGAGACTTGGACGGAGCAGTAAAATCGCTTGCAGATGTTCTTCCGGATATGATCCGTCTTGCTGAATGCGAGAAAGCCTGCCAGCTTATGGCGGCGGAGATCGAGAAGACGAGACGCCGTGTCAATGCACTTGAGCATGTGATCATTCCGGAGACGGAACAAAGTATAAAATATATTACGATGAAGCTGGATGAGAATGAAAGAAGTACACAGATTCGCTTAATGAAAGTGAAAGATATGATGTTGGAAGAAACTCATCATTACAGCGAAAAATAGGATGATAAAAAGAGAGACCAAATGCGAGGCGCAATCGGTTTCTCTTTTTGCATTTCGTAAAGTAAGGCATTGTTTTTAAATGACATGTATGCTATAGTAACTCTACTTACAGAAATTCTTTCTGTGGAAGATACCGGCAGCTTCGCCGGTCTGAGGAATTCC
>UMEY01049300.1_pt1 | contig 21558 bp, 20 predicted proteins | sample 1964881 | NCBI WGS metagenome assembly UMEY01 (sample SAMEA4836033, study PRJEB28245) | human gut metagenome | biome: gut microbiome; material: fecal sample | place: Denmark | collected 2008 | reverse complement strand
TCGTAATACAATATATGCACGATATCACCGCACAAAAATCAATATATTGTATTTCTTTAGAGTCGAAAAGCCCATGGTTTCAGTCATGGCGCTCTGTGCGGACGAAAAAAAACTTATAGCCGATAGGTGGATTGAGGCAGAAAGAGGGATTGACATGATTACAACGATTACGAAACGAGATGGACGAGTGGCATTTTTTGACATCAATAAAATCGCCAATGCCATCGAAAAAGCCTTTCAGGCAACCAGCGGTACAAAAAGCTATGCAACTTGCCTGGAAATGGCACAGGAAGTATCTGATTATTTTGAAAAAGAAAATATTGATTCCCCTTCTGTTGAACAAATTCAGGACAGAGTGGAACGGGTACTCATTGATCATGGCTTTGTGCAGACCGCAAAAGCCTATATCTTGTATCGCGCGGAACGTACCCGTATCCGTAACATGAATGACCGCCTCATGAAAACATTTGAGGATATCACATACAAAGACGCAACAGACAGTGATATCAAGCGTGAAAATGCCAATATCGACGGCAATACAGCCATGGGTTCCATGCTGAAATACGGCTCTGAAGGGGCAAAACATTTCTACGAATCTTATGTGCTGAACCCGAAACACTCTGAAGCGCACCGCAACGGGGATATTCACATCCACGATTTGGATTTCTATACACTGACCACAACATGTTGTCAGATTGACCTCTTAAAACTTTTTGAAGGCGGTTTCTCCACAGGTCATGGTGTACTGAGAGAACCCAACAGCATTGCAAGCTATGCTTCTTTGGCATGTATCGCCATCCAGTCCAACCAGAACGATCAGCACGGCGGTCAGTCTGTACCCAACTTTGATTACAGCATGGCTCCCGGTGTTGCAAAGACATATAAAAAACGCTATCGTTCCAATCTGGCTTCCCTCATTGAAGTGATGGATAGCGAAGAACATGCTAAGGCGATGAAAGAAGCTTTTGTGAAGCTGGAAGATATGGGTCTGGTACCTACACTGGACAAAAACGAAACATATGATGCGGAAGAAACCAAACTGGCGGAAGAAATCGGCATCCCTGTGGAAATCTATCAGAAAGCACACGCTTTCACTGTAAAAAAATCCACAGAAGAAACAGACAAAGAAACATATCAGGCAATGGAAGCGCTGCTGCACAACCTGAATACCATGCACAGCCGTGCCGGCGCACAGACACCATTCTCCTCTATCAACTATGGTATGGACACTTCCACAGAAGCTAGAATGGTTATGAAAAATATGCTGCTGGTAACAGAAGCAGGCCTTGGTGACGGGGAAACAGCCATCTTCCCTATCCAGATTTTCCGTGTGAAAGAAGGCGTCAACTTTAATCCCGGCGAACCCAACTACGACCTGTTCAAACTGGCATGCCGTGTCAGCGCAAAGCGCCTGTTCCCCAACTTCTCTTTCCAGGATGCACCTTTCAACCTGAAATACTACAAAGAAGGTCATCCCGAAACAGAAATTGCTTACATGGGCTGCCGTACACGTGTTATGGCAAATGTTCATGACCCCGAAAAAGAAATCACACCAGGCAGAGGCAACCTGAGCTTCACCAGCATCAATCTGCCCAGAATCGCCATCATGGCTAATAAGAACATTGACTGGTTCTTCAACGAACTGGATCACAAAACAGATCTGGTTGTGGAACAGCTGCTGGAACGTTTTGAAATCCAGGCAAAGAAAAAAGTACACAACTATCCTTTCCTTATGGGCGAAGGCATCTGGATCGACAGCGATAAACTGGGCTGCAATGACGAAGTACGTGAAGTGCTGAAAAACGGTACTCTTTCCGTTGGCTTCATCGGTTTGGCAGAAGCACTGAAAGCCCTCATCGGTGTACACCACGGCGAAAGCGAAGTGGCACAGAACCTTGGTCTGGACATCATCAGCCATATGCGCAACCGTCTGGATGCACTGTCTCAGAAAACAAAACTGAACTTTACCCTGCTGGCAACACCTGCGGAAGGTCTGTCCGGCAGATTTGTGGAAATCGACCGAAAACGTTTCGGTTCCATCGAAGGCGTAACCGATCGGGAATACTATACAAACAGTTTCCACATTCCTGTATACTACCCTATCAGCGCTTATAAGAAAATCCAGCTGGAAGCACCTTATCACGCACTGACAAATGCAGGTCATATCACTTATGTGGAACTGGACGGCGATCCGTCTACAAACCTGGATGCTTTCGAAAAGATTATCCGTTACATGAAAGCTCAGGGCATTGGTTACGGCTCCATCAACCATCCCGTTGACCGCGACCCTATCTGCGGCTATAACGGCATCATCGGCGATACTTGCCCCAAATGCGGCAGAAAAGAAGATGAAGGCGAAGTAGGCTTCCAGAGAATCCGTCGTATTACAGGTTATCTGGTAGGTACACTGGATCGTTTCAATAACGCAAAACGCGCAGAAGTACGCGACAGAGTGAAACACTCCGTTGTAACAGAAGTAAAACTGACACCAAAGGAAGATTGATATGAGAATCAAAATCAGCGGCGCTGTCAACGATTCCATCGTTGACGGCGCAGGCTTTCGCTTAACGGTATTTACACAGGGCTGCCACCATAACTGTCCGGGCTGTCACAATCCTCAGACCCATGACCCAGAAGGCGGCTTCTGGTCTGATACAGAAGATATTTTGAAGGTAGCGGCGGAAAATCCCCTGTTGGACGGCATTACCCTCTCCGGCGGAGATCCCATGGAACAGCCTGCTCCCTGCACTGCTTTGGCAGAAGGCGCACATGCTTTAGGGCTGAATGTCTGGACTTATACCGGCTACACATGGGAAGCCCTTCTGAAGGAAAATAATCCAGAACGGATGGCACTCCTTCAAAATACCGATGTTCTGGTGGACGGGCCTTTTCTCATGGATCAGCGTTCTTTGGAACTGCGGTTCAAAGGCAGCAAAAACCAGCGTACTATCGACGTAAAAAAATCACTGGAAACAGGCGAAATCGTCCTTTGGGACAACTAAGTCAACTCACCAAATTTTATTATAGAAACAAAAAAAGCACAAAATCTCTTAAAAGAAATTTTGTGCTTTTTCTATTTTCTTTTATAAAGGAATTTCCTTCATACCCTCCGGCGTCCAGATTTTGGTATAACGGAAACCAAACTCCCGACAGGCCTGTGCCACCTCTCCAAAGGCAAAGCCAATGGAGTTGCAGTCGTGGCTATCACTGGAAAGAACAATCTCTCCGCCTCGTTTCTGCAATTCTTTCAGCAGTCCATAGGAGGGATAGGGTTCTGTCCGAAGCCCTCGATACATGGCGCCAGTGTTGATTTCAAAAGGCACTCCAGTCCGCAGCAATTCCTCCATGGCTTCCAGCGCCAGAAAACCATAGGCTTTTTCGTCCATATCGAAATACTTGTTTCCTTCGTTAAACTTTGAAATCAAATCGAAGTGTCCGATGATGTCCGGTTTTGTTTTCGCTACTACCTGGGCTTCTGCTTCAAAGTAAGCAGCAGCGTATTTCAGAAAATCACCACCAAAAAACTCCCGTACAATGGCGTTTGTTTTTTCTTCGGATTCGTCTACTGTATGGTACAGCCCATCTTTGTATACATAATGAGTGGAACCAATGACATAATCATAAATATCTGTCGGTTCTGTGGAAAAACAATCCTGTTCCACACCAGCATAAACTTCCATTTTTCCGGCATATTCCGCTTTCACAGCAGCCACATCCCGCAGATAATTCTGGATATTTTCTCTGGACATACAGTAGCTTTCGTCAAAATCCGTATAACCATGACCGGAGAATCCCAAGTGGGTAAATCCCTTGTCAAAAGCGGCTTTTGTCATTTCCGCCACAGTATTTTTGCCATCACAATATTTTGTATGGGTATGATAATTGGCTTTTGGTATCATTTTGTCATCTTCTCCTGTTTCACTTTATGGTCGATGATATGACGGGAAGCCAGTTCTTTCCGCACATCTTCCAGAGAAATGCCAGCTTCTACCATCAGTACAAGTACATGATACGCCAGATCCGCAATTTCGTAAATGGTTTCTTTTTTGTCCTCCGCCTTTGCGGCAATGATCACTTCTGTGGATTCTTCCCCTACTTTTTTCAAAATCTTGTCCAGACCTTTTTCAAAAAGATATGTGGTGTAAGAGCCTTCAGGCTTTTCGGCTTTTCTGCCTTCCAGCAATTCCATAAGCCCATCAATGGAAAAACCATGGTTTTCTTCACTCTGGTACACTGTTTCATTGAAACAGGATTCTGTACCCAAATGGCAGGCAGGGCCGTCCTTCAATACTTCCACTGTCAGAGCATCTCTGTCACAATCGGCAGTGATGCTGACAATGTGCTGGAAATTGCCGGATGTTTCCCCTTTCCGCCACAACTCCTGACGGGAGCGAGACCAGAAGCAGGTTTTGCCTTCTTTGATACTGATTTCCAAACTTTCCCGATTCATATAAGCCACTGTCAGGATTTTTTTGCTGAGGGCATCCACCACAACGGTAGGAATCAGCCCTTTTTCGTCAAACTTTAATGTATTCAAATCAAACATACGTCCAATCTCCTTTTATAACCGCATGGGAATGTTTTCTTTCGCCAGACGTTCTTTCAATTCTTTGATATTCACTTCCCCGAAATGGAAAATGGAAGCTGCCAGACCTGCGTCCACTTTGGGCAATTCTTTGAACAGTGTCACAAAGTTCTCCATAGACCCTGCGCCGCCGGAAGCGATGACAGGCACGGAAACGGCATCACAAACCGCTTCCAGCATTTCCAAGTCAAAACCCTGTTTCACGCCATCGGTGTCAATGCTGTTGACTACCACTTCCCCTGCGCCTAATGCCACACATTTTTTGATCCACTCGATGGCATCCATACCAGTGTTTTCCCGTCCGCCTTTGGCAAAGACCGTAAACTTGCCATCCACCCGTTTCACATCCACAGAAAGGACAACGCACTGGTCACCGTATTTCTGCGCCGCCTGTGCAATGAGGTCAGGATTTTTGATGGCACCGGAATTGACGCTGACTTTATCGGCGCCGCATTTCAGCACGCGGTCAAAATCCTCCAGCGTATTGATACCGCCGCCAACGGTCAGGGGAATAAAAATGGTTTCTGCAACCTTTTTCAGAATATCCGTAAAAAGGGCGCGACCTTCCGCTGACGCTGTGATGTCATAAAACACCAGTTCATCGGCGCCGTTGTCGCTGTAATATTTCCCCAGCTCAATGGGAGAAGAAACGTCATTCAGCCCTTGAAAATTGACGCCTTTTACCACCCGTCCGTCTTTCACATCCAGACAGGGAATGATGCGTTTTGTAATCATTTGCCTTCCCCCTTTGCCAGTTTTACGGCTTCCGCCAAATCAATATGCCCTGTATACAAGGCTTTTCCCAAAATGGCACCATACAGCCCCATTTTTTCCAGAGCTGCTACATCCTCCAAAGAAGAAACGCCGCCGGATGCCACAATATCCATGTGGTATGTTTCGCCTAAGTGACGGTACAGTTCCAGATTGGTGCCGGAAAGCAGTCCATCTTTGGAAATATCCGTACAAATAATGGTCTTCACGCCCATCTTTTCCAGCTTCTCACAAAAAGCGTCACAGGTCATGGCAGAAACTTCCGTCCAGCCTTTGATGGCAACCATACCATCTTTGATGTCTACACCAACGGCAATTTTTTCGCCGTACTTCGCCACCATATTTTCCAGAAAATCCGGCTGTGTGATAGCCGCTGTACCCAGAATCACACGGTATACGCCAGCATCCAGATATTCCTGAATGGTTTCTTCAGAGCGGATACCACCGCCCACTTCTGTTTTCAATCCGCTTTTTGCCACAATATCCCGAATGGTTTCCAGATTAGGTGTTGTGCCGTCTTTTGCACCTTCCAGATCCACCAGATGTAAAAATTCTGCACCTGCTTTGGCAAAGGACTGGGCCACTGCCGCAGGATTATCGCTGTAAACGGTTTTCTGGGCATAGTCCCCACGAACCAACCGCACCGCACAGCCTTCGATCAGATCAATGGCAGGAAAAATAAACATGTGCCTTCCTCCTCTCACAGGTTACAAAATGCTTTCAGTATCTTCAGTCCCACTTCTCCACTTTTTTCCGGATGGAACTGACAGCCGTATACGTTACCTCTTGCCACTGCCGCCGTCAGCTCTGCACCATATTCAGCCGTTGCTGTCACATAATCTGTGCAGTCAACCGCCGCAAAGGAATGTACGAAGTACACACAGTCATTTTCCGCCAAGTCCGCAAAAATGGGGGATTTTTCTTTCTCCTTGGGGAAATGCAGCCCATTCCAGCCGATGTGAGGCACTTTCAGTCCTTCCCCAATCATAGGCGCAATGGGACGCACCACACCGGGAATGAGCCCCAAACCTGCATATTCGCCATATTCATAGCTTTTTTCAAAAAGCAGCTGCATCCCCAGACAAATGCCTAGCAAAGGCTTGCCTGCCGCTGCTTCTTTCAGCACCACTTCTGCCATACCGCTTTGCCGCAGTTTGTCCGCCGCATCCCCAAAAGCGCCGACCCCCGGCAGGATAATGTGGTCGCATTTTTGCAATACAGCAGGGCCATTTGTCACCACTGCTTCTTCTCCGATATATGCCAATGAGCTTTTCAGGGAAAAGAGATTCCCTACGCCATAATCAATGATTCCTACCATTACAGCACCCCTTTTGTTGATGGGATTTCATCCCGATATTTTTCGTCAATGGAAACTGCCTGCGCCAGTGTTCTGGCAAGGGCTTTGAATGTGCCTTCGATGATGTGATGGCTGTTTCTGCCGGAAAGCTGTTTCACATGCAAAGTCATATTTGCCTTCCGCACAAAAGCAATGAGGAATTCCTCTGTCAGTTCCGTGTCGAAGGTGCCCACTTTTTCCGTGGGGATTTCCAGCCCGTATTCCAGATGGGAACGGCCGGAAAGGTCTACGGCACACAAAATCAAAGTTTCATCCATAGGCAGAATGATATGTCCGTAGCGACGGATGCCTGCGCCATTGCCCAAGGCTTCCGCAAATGCCATACCCAGACAAATGCCGATATCCTCTACGGAATGATGGTCGTCCACATCCACATCCCCATGACAGGTCACGTCCAAATCAAAACGACCGTGTCTGGCAAAGAGGGTCAGCATATGATTGAGAAAGCCACAGCCTGTATCTACGTTGCTTTTGCCTGTACCATCCAGATTCAGAGAAAGGGAAATGTCTGTTTCCGCTGTTTTCCGTTCGATTTCACTTCTTCTCATGCTTTTCCTCCTTCCGCCAGCAGTTCTTTTGTTTTTTCCAGCAAAATATCCATCTGTTCGTCAGTGCCGATAGTGATACGCACAAAGTCCTTGATTTTTTCTTTGCTGAAATACCGTACCAGCACACCTTTTTTCTTCAAACCTGCATACAAATCCGCGCCGCTGATGGCATCAGACTTAGCAAAAATAAAGTTTGCCACTGAATCCAGTACCATAAAGCCCAGTTTTCGCAGTTCTGCGGTGGTTCTTTCTCTAGTTGCGGCGATTTTCTTGCAGTTTTCCATATAGTAATCATTGCTGTCCACAGCCGCTTCCCCTGCTGCCAATGTAATGCGGTTGATGTTATAGGGGTTTGTGGAGTATTTGATTTTATTCAAGTCCTCAATGATGCCTTTGGATGCAATGGCAAAGCCCAATCTTGCCCCAGCCATGGAGCGGGATTTGGAAAAGGTCTGTACCACCAGTAAATTATCATATTTATGAATCAAATCTACACAGCTGGTACCGCCGAAATCAATATATGCCTCATCAATGATAACCACATGATCGGGATTTGACTGGATGATTTTTTCGATGTCATTCTGAGGCAATTCCAGCCCCGTAGGAGCGTTTGGATTGGCAATGACTACCATTGCCTCATTCTTGCAGTAATCCGCCGCAGAGATGGTAAAATCCGCCTGTAAAGGCACCTGTTTTGCTTGTACCCCATAGAGGTCTGCGTAGACAGGATAAAAGCCATAACTAATTTCTGGGAACATGGCTCCATGCGTTTCATCGCAGAACGCCATGAAAGCGAAATTCAAAATATCATCAGAGCCATTGGAAAGGAAAATATTTTCCGCTGTGACCCCATAAAGGTCAGCCAACTTCTGCCGCAGAATTTTTCCTTCCGGGTCTGGATAAAGCTGTAATTTTCCAATTTCTTCCCCGTTGATTCTTGCAAACACTTCCGGTGAAGGAGGATAAGGAGATTCATTTGTATTCAGTTTTACATACTGCATGTCCTGGGGCTGTTCCCCGGGGGTATATGCTTCCAGTCCCGCAAAACGGGCGCTTAAAAATCTGCTCATAACGTTCCTCCTTTTTCCAGACGTACCGAAACGGATTTGCCGTGTGCCTGCAAGCCTTCTTCTTCCGCAAAGCGAACAATCTTTTCTCCCACCTGTTCCAGTGCCTGCTGGGTATAGTATGTAAAAGAAGATTTCTTGATGAAATCATCTACGGACAAGGGGGAAGAAAAACGGGCTGTGCCGCTGGTAGGCAGGGTATGGTTTTGTCCTGCGAAATAATCCCCCAAAGCTTCCGGCGCATGTTTTCCAAGGAAAATAGATCCTGCATGGCGAATCTGCGCCAGATACGCAAAAGGATTATCCACACAGACTTCCAGATGTTCCGGAGCAATTTCATTGGAAATTTCAACCGCCTGTGTCATGGATTCCGCCAGAATGATTTTACTGCAATTATCAATGGATTCTCTGGCAATTTCCGCTCGAGGCAGCAAAGGAATCTGCCGTTCCAGTTCCGCAGAAACGGCATCCGCCAGTCGTTTGCTGTCTGTAACCAGTACAGCGCTTGCCATTTTGTCGTGTTCTGCCTGAGAAAGCATATCCGCCGCTACCACTTCCGCGTCACAAGTATCATCTGCCAGAATCAGAATTTCACTGGGGCCTGCAATCATGTCAATGGAAACCCGGCCAAAAACCTGCTTTTTGGCTTCTGCCACAAAAGCATTGCCGGGGCCTACGATCTTATCCACACGGGGCACACTTTCTGTCCCATACGCCAACGCGCCAATGGCTTGCGCACCACCGATTTTGAAAATACGGTCTACGCCAGCGATTTCTGCCGCCGCCAGAATCACAGGGTTGATTTTCCCGCCTTTTGCCGGAGTCGTCATAATGATTTCCCCTACCCCTGCGATTTTCGCCGGAATGGTATCCATCAAAACCGTAGAGGGATAGCATGCCGTACCGCCGGGTACATAGACACCAGCTCTGTCCAGCGGAATGATCTTCTGTCCCAACACCACACCGTCTTTTTCTGTAATGACAAAGTCCGTACGTTTCTGTTTTTCATGGAAAGTCCGAATGTTTGCCGCCGCTTCTTCCAAAATGGCAATGAGTTCCGTGTCTACCGCCGCCATAGCCGCCACACGTTCTTCCGCTGTCACTTCCAGCACATCCAGCTTGGCACCATCAAAGCGTTCACTGTAACGCCGCAGGGCTTCGTCGCCGTTTTTTCGCACATCTGCCAAAATTTCCGCTACGGCATCTGCCACATCTGTTTTTTCTTCTGTTCTATGAAAAATATCGTCTATGGAAATTTCTGCATAACGATACTGCTTGATCATGGGTATCACCTCATTTTCCTTCCTGCCGAAGCTCTTTTATTTTTTCACACATTTCCTGTACCCGTTGGTAGTTGAACTGGTAACTGGATTTATTGGCAATGAGCCTTGCACTGATGGGCACAATGTCCTCCAAAGGCTCCAGATTGTTTTCTTTCAATGTAGTACCTGTTTCCACAATATCCACGATGACATCAGACATATGGAGGATCGGTGCAATTTCAATAGAGCCATGGAGTTTAATGATTTCAATTTCCATGCTCTGTCTGCGGAAATATTCCCTTGCGATATTAGGAAATTTCGTTGCTACACGAAGGGTCTTATCTGTGGTAAGTCTTGTGCCTTTGATGCCCGCCACTGCCATGCGGCATTTGCCGATACCTAAATCCAACAGTTCATAAACATCTGACCCCTGTTCCAGCAAAATGTCTTTGCCTACAATGCCCACATCAGCAGCACCCCGTTCCACATAAACGGCAACGTCAGAAGGCTTCACCCAGAAATACCGCACACGGTTTTCCTCATTTTCAAAAATCAGTTTTCGATTCTGTTCCCGAATGGAGGGACAGCCAAAGCCAATACCTTCCAAAACATCATAGGCTTTTTCCCCTAATCTGCCTTTTGGCAACGCGATATTCAAATACTCAGCCAATGACTTCCACCCCGCTTTCACTCAATCGGCAAAGCTGTTTGTATTTCAGTCTGCCGTCATCCTGTTTCTGTACCGCCACGGAAAGTCCCATACTCTGAAGCATCTGCACTGCCCGCAGTTTTCCAATGGTATCTGTATTTTCGTCACACAACAGCAATGCATCTACATCGTAAGACTTTTCTTCTTCGCCGTAACGTTCCAACATATCCATATAAACAGCAAATCCCAGTGCGTCAGCATTTTTGCCGCATTTATGCACCAGATTGTCATATCTGCCGCCGGAAAGCACCCCTGTGGGGATACCATCCACAAAACCCTGGAAAATAATGCCGTTATAATAATCCATATCATTGACAATGGAGAAATCCAAATGAATGCCATGGTCGTAAACACAAGCTTTCAAGTTCGCATAAAGCCGTTCCAGTTCTCCAATGGCCTGTTGTGCTTTTTCATTGCCGCACAATCCTTTTGCTTTCGACAGGATTTCTGCCAGACTGCCATGGAGGGATGCCAATGTCTGCAAGCGGCTTGTAAGTTCTTCAGGAACACCGTTTTCCTTGCAAATCTGTGCAATGCCATGGGCGTTTTTTTCACCAATGCAGACCAGAATTTTCTCCTGCTGGGAAGGCGAAAGAGCCGTTTCTTCCAATAATCCTTGTACAAAGCCCATGTGAGAAAGATTCAGCGCACTGCGGCTGGAAATGCTGTCCAGACTTTTCTTCGCTAGCAGCACCACTTCACTGACAGCGTAATCATCCACTTCGCCAATGTATTCCAGCCCCACCTGCATAATTTCCTTATATTCTCCATCGTCTTTTCTGGCACGATATACATTTTCGTTATAATATACTCTCTCGGGGCAGTCGTAACTGCCTTTGGTATGCTTTACAATGGATAATGTCACATCGGGTTTTAAAGCCAACAAATGCCCCTGTAACCCCTGAAACGTGATGATATTTTTCGTTGTCAAAAAACTTCTGTTTTCTGCATAAAAATCGTATTCTTCAAACTTGCTCATTTTGAATTTGCGGTAGCCATACTGCTCAAAGAGCGCCCGCAGACGAAACACCGTCTGTTCTTCTTTTTTCAATAATCCATCCCAATCAGTCATAAGGCACCTCCCACATGCTTTTCTTCATATTAAGCCAGTTTAGCACTTTAGTCAAGTAGATTATTAAAGTTTGGTATGTCTATACAAATCGCCAAGTTTTTATTCAAATATTTATACAAATTGTATAAATTCCCATACAATCATTTCCTTCTATATTTGAACATCATAAGCAGACAATAAAAAAAACCAGAATCCAACAAATCCGTTGGTTCCGGTTTTATCTGTTCTTATTATTTTTTTGTTTCTACACAAACAACCTTCACATCTATCTTTGTTTCTGCTGTACTTTCTGTGCCTTCTGTTTCAGGCAGTGTACCGATTTCGGATAATTCATCCAAAAATGTCTGTTTCTGATTTTCTTTCATCGTCACTGTGATAGATGATTCTGTTGCTTCTTTTTCTGTCAATTCCATTTCTGTAATGATAGTACGGATGCCATCCATAGCTTCTTGAACATTGTTTACCTCCAAGGAAACCTGTTCCGGCATCTGCATATCACTTGCACGAACAACAACCGGCTGGCTGGATTCTTCTGCTCCAGCGCCTGCTGCGTCCTCTGATAATGCATTCATGGAATATACGCCTGTCACAGGCTGTTCTGTCGCATCTGCCTGCGGCTGGTTTACTGTGGATTCTGGAGCTGTTTCTTTCTGCACGCTCTGTACAGGTGCTTTCTGCCCGCTGTCTGCTGGCTGTGTTGTTTCTGTGGTGGTAGTTGTTTTTGGTGTCGTCTTAGAGATTTTTGGCTGAACTGTCGTCTGTTTTGGTTCTGTGTATACAGCTCCTGTGGTTTCTTCCACAACTGCATCTTGCAATGTTTCTGTTGTTGTATCAGCCATATTGTTGTCTGCTGTCATTGTTTCTTCTGTTTCATAACCGGATACATCCGGTGTATTTCTAGCCTCCTGAATGATGGCTTCCTGCGGTGCCCGCAGCTGCTGAATGCCCTGGATTCCGCCTGCCGCTGCCACCAGCACCACTGCTGCGGCAACCAGACCGAAATTCTTCCAGTTTTTCCGACGTTTCTGAGGGAACGGTACCACCGTACCTGTTTCCTGTTTTTCTGTCTGATTTATAGAAGCAACTGAAACTTTCGCCAAGCTTTCCTTTGCGATTTTTCCCATTAATTCTTCATGATAGCCTTCCGGCAAAGCAGCTTCGGGAAGGGTATGCAGGCTTTCCAGCGTTTGTTTGACCATTTTTGCTTCGGCTGCACATTCCGGACAGCTTTCCAGATGTTTCTCTAGTTCTGCTGCTTCTTCTCTTGAGAGTGTGCCGTCGTAGTAATCCCAGAATTTCTCCTGACACTGGCTACATTTCATCATGTCCTTCCCTCCTTTCTGCTCTTTTGACGTAAGTCATTTGATTTTCGTTCCCTAATTTTTAAAATTTCTTCCTTTAATTGTATTCTGGCTCGAGAAATGCGTGATTTTACAGTTCCTAAGGCCGTATCCGTCATTTCTGCAATTTCTTCATAGGAAAAGCCGCGAATATCCCGCAGCACAATGGCTGTTTTATGTTCCGGCGACAAAGTTTCCAGCGCCCGAAGGACTTCGCTCTGTCCTTCCTTGCGCATCAGGCTTTCCTCCGGTGTTTCTCCTGTATCGGCAAACTGCTTTTGATAGCTGCCTTCTGTATCCTCGATCTCCGCCTCCAAAGAATAGGTTTGTTTTCCCTTCCGGAGACGCATTTCATCAATACATGTATTGACGGCAATGCGGTAGATCCAAGTGGAAAAAGCGGATTTTTCATCAAATTTTGACAGATTTCGATAAACCTTCAAAAAAACTTCCTGGGAAAGATCTTTTACATCTTCACCAGGGCCCATCATACGAAGCACGATGTTAAAAACAATTTTTTCATGCTGTAAAAGCAGCTGTTCAAATGCCTGCATATCCCCATTTTTCGCGCGGGATACCAATGCGTTGCTTTCTACGGCATCGTTCTTTTTTTCCACATACTCACCCCAATTTCGTGGTTGTTACCTAAAAGATATTCTTTCTCCATTGTACCGTGAAAATTCTTTTTTGAAAAGAAAAAAAACTCGCCAAAACATTGCAGACAACGTTTTAACGAGTTTAAAAAAGTCGAGGCGACAAGATTTGAACTTGCGACCTCTACATCCCTAATGTAGCGCTCTACCAAGCTGAGCCACGCCTCGACGACTTTTCTATCTTACTATATTTTGTTTCTTTTGTCAACTTCTTTTTTGTTTCTTTTCGGAAACATCTCTTTGAAGCTGTTTTGGAAAAAAGAACCGAAAATGCCGTTTCCGACATTTCCAGTTTGTCCAATCGAGGCGACAAGATTTGAACTTGCGACCTCTACATCCCTAATGTAGCGCTCTACCAAGCTGAGCCACGCCTCGACGACTTCTCTATCTTACTATATTTCGTTTCATTTGTCAACTTCTTTTTTTGTTTCTTTTTGGAAACATTTTCTTTGGAAGCTGTTTTGGAAAAAAGAACCGAAAATGCCGTTTCCGACATTTCCAGTTTGTCCAATCGAGGCGACAAGATTTGAACTTGCGACCTCTACATCCCTAATGTAGCGCTCTACCAAGCTGAGCCACGCCTCGACGACCTTTTCTATCTTACTACATTTTTTACATATGTCAACAACTTTTTGCAAATTTTTTAAAAAAAGTTGGGACAGGCTGAAAAGCCTGTCCCACTTTCACTTGCAAAAATCAGATGCAACAATTATTTCTTTGTCACAGCCAGGATTTCTACTTCACACAGAACGTTCTTAGGCAGTGTTTTTACTGCTACGCAAGAACGAGCGGGTTTGCCTGTGAAGTATTTAGCGTATACTTCGTTGAATGTAGCGAAGTCACCCATGTCAGCCAGGAAGCATGTTGTTTTTACAACGTCTGTGTATGTCAGACCGTTTACTTCCAGAATAGCGCCGATGTTTTTCATAACCTGTTCTGTCTGATCAACGATGCCTTCTGCTACAACATCGCCTACTTCAGGGTTGATAGGAACCTGACCGGAAGCGAACAGGAAACCATTTACTTCGATAGCCTGAGAGTAAGGGCCGATAGCTGCGGGTGCTTTGTCTGTGCTTGTTACTTTAAACATGTTGATAACCTCCATATTTTTGCATAGTATTTTATCTATCTTTATTTTAGTCCAAAGACAATATACAGTCAATGTATTTCGTGTCAGATACAGCATTTTTTACTTTTTGTATGAAATTCTACAAATTTTTATTCCCTTTTTGTCTGGTTTCGGTTAAAATAGAAATGTTATGGATACAAAAAGCAACAACTTTTCAATATAGATTTTGGACAGAAAGGAAAATGAACATGAGTAATCTGGAAGCCATTCAAAAACGGCGTATTTTCGGCATCATCTCTCACCCCGACGCAGGTAAGACCACACTGACAGAAAAACTGCTGCTCCACGGCGGCGCTATTCGAGAAGCCGGTACCGTAAAAGCTAGAAGAAACGCAAAATTCGCGAAAAGTGACTGGATGGAAATCGAAAAACAGAGAGGGATTTCCGTTACTTCTTCCGTTATGCAGTTTGAGTATGACGGCAAAGTGGTATCCATCATGGATACTCCCGGTCATAATGACTTCGGTGAAGACACTTACCGTATTTTGACATCCGTAGACAGTGCTGTCATGGTAATCGACGCGGCAAAAGGTGTGGAAGCACAGACTGTAAAACTGTTCAAAGTTTGCAGCATGCGTGAAATCCCCATCTTTACGTTCATCAACAAATTAGACCGTCAGTCCAAAGATCCTCTGGATTGTATGGCTGACCTGGAAGACGCTCTGGGACTGCCCTCCACAGCCGTTACATGGCCCATCGGCAACGGTTTGACCTTTGAAGGCATCTATGACCGTCTGGAAAACAAAGTATATCTCTACAAACAGAAAGACGGCGTCGTAGAACTGGGTGCCAATGGTGTATTCGGTGATACACTGGAAGGCGTTATTTCCGATGCCAACTTGGATATTCTCCGTGGTGAAATGGAACTGCTGGATGGCGCAGGCAATCCCTTTGACTTGCAGGCAATCAAAGAAGGGAAACTTTCCCCCGTATTCTTCGGTTCCGCTCTGGCTGACTTCGGTATCACACCATTTTTGAAACATTTCCTGGAATGGTCTCCCGCTCCCGGCCCCAGAAAAACCACAACTGGCGAAGTAAAGCCCACAGACGAATTCTTCAGCGGCTTTATTTTCAAAATTCAGGCAAACATGAACCCTGCTCATCGTGACAGACTGGCATTCCTGCGTATCTGCTCCGGTACTTTTAACCGCGGTATGAACGTTACACTGTCCCGTACAGGCAAGCAGATGAAACTGAGCCAGTCCACACACCTGATGGCAAACGACCGTGAAACCGTAGAAACAGCCATTGCCGGTGACATCATCGGTATTTACGACAGCGGCAACTATCAGATCGGCGATACCATCACTGACCGGAAGGAAAAACTGTTCTTTGAACCACTGCCTACCTTCCCTCCCGAACTGTTCTGCCGTGTGCATCCCGTAAACTCTCTGAAAGCAAAACAGTTCCAGAAAGGCGTACAGCAGCTGGCACAGGAAGGTGCAATTCAGGTATATCATAACGAATTTAACGACGTTATTCTGGGTGCTGTTGGTCAGCTGCAGTTCGAAGTATTCGAATACCGTTTGAAAAACGAGTACAACTCCGAAATCCGTATGGAACCTTTGGATTACAGCGTTACTCGTTGGGTAGCTCCCGGCTCTCCCAAGGATGTAAAAGATTATGTGGTAGCCAGAAGCACACTGGTATATGACCACTTTGAACGTCCTATCCTGCTCTTTGCAAACCAGTACACACTGAACAACTTCATGCAGAAGAACCCCGAAGTGAAGCTGGTAGAAGCATTGGATGTAGACGATACAGAATACCAGGGTTAAACACAAAAAACCAGAAAGAATCGAAAAGATTCTTTCTGGTTTTTTTATTTTTTCCAATGTTTCAGTTGAGGTAATTGTTTTTGCATCATGTCCCTCAGCTGCTGTTCCGTTGTTTCCGGAAACTGTTCCTGCAATATAGGGACACAGCAATCCACGAGTTCCTCCATGGAAGTATAGGTAAATTTTCCGTCCGTATAACACCATTTGCAGTAATCTTCATTGAAACTGCCGTCCTTTTCCTGACTGAGCAATCCATCATCATCCAAAGGCATACCGCAGCACTGACAAAACAATCTTTGCGGCATCCCCAAAAGTGTATTGATGGACACATGAAATTCTTTGGAAATGAGTTTCAATGTTTCCGCGTTTGGAATGGTTTCTCCCGTTTCCCAGCGACTCACTGCCTGTCTGGTAACCAGCAGACGCTTTGCCATTTCTTCCTGGGTCAGCTCATGGTCTTTTCGTAATTGTAGCAATACTTCTTTCGTTTCCATCCAGCCACATCCTTTCTGTGACTTGATTGTACCCGATTTTGCTGACTTTGGAAAGCAACCCGCTGTTGCTTACGCGCCAAAAGTACGAATATCTGCCAAAAGCTGTTCTACATTTTCCGCATCTGTTGCCCAGCTGGTGCAGAAACGAACAGAAGTATGATCTTCATCCACTTTCTGCCATGTATAGAAAGCATATTTCTTCCGAAGTTCAACTACCAATTCGTTCGGCAGAATAGGGAACTGCTGATTGGTATAGGATTCATACTGCATCGCAAAACCTTTTTCCTCGCAAGCCTTACGAATCTTCATAGCCAGATCCACAGCGTGTTTGGAAATTTCGAAATACAGACCGTCTGTGAAAAGGGTTTCGAACTGAATCCCCAGCAGTCTGCCTTTTGCCAGCATACCGCCACGCTGTTTGATGATATAACGAAAATCCTGACGGTAAGCAGGGTTTGAAATAACAACAGCTTCTCCAAAGAGTGCCCCTACTTTGGTACCGCCGATATAGAAAATATCACTCAGTTCTGCCAGATCTTTCAGTGTCACATCATTTGTAGGCGCTGCCATGCCATAGCCCAATCTTGCACCATCCACATACAATGGCAGTCCGCATTTCAGACATGTTTCACGCAGTGCTGTCAGTTCTGCCTTAGAATACAGCGTACCGTTTTCCGTGGGCTGGGAAATATATACCATACCTGGCTGCACAACGTGTTCTCTGGATTCATCACGCCAATGCGCATCATAAGCTTCCTGCACCTGTTCCGCAGTGATCTTGCCGTCTGTGCTGGGCATCGCCAATACTTTATGGCCTGTTGCCTCAATGGCGCCGGTTTCATGGACATTCACATGGCCGGAAACAGCGCAAAGCACGCCCTGATGTGGACGCAGTACAGACGCGATAACAGTCAGATTTGTCTGTGTGCCGCCCACCAGAAAATGTACATCCAGATCTTCTTTACCGCATGCCTGACGAATCAATTCACGGGCATGATCGCTGTAAACATCTTCGCTGTAACCTGCTGTCTGTTCCAGATTGGTACGCATCATATTTTCCAGAATCTTCTGATGTACCCCTTCCGCATAATCACATTCAAAACGTATCACAATACATCTTTCCTTTCTTTATGCTTTCTTTTTCTTTCCTCTGCAACGCAGTTCGATGAGTTTCTTCACATCTTCCAGCACTTCTTCATCCTGCACCCTTGCCAACAGCAATTTTCCGCCGTTAAACAAGTCTGTTTTTTCAAAAAGGTGCTGAATATACTCACTGCAATCTTTGATCAGTTCTTCCGCCTCTGCCAGCTCTTTATGTCCGATGCTGACCATACACATAAAATATCCTTCCATGGGATACATGGAACAAATGGCACGCACGCCTTTGCGATATCTGATGCTCCAACCTTCTTGCATGCTGCATGTGCTGTAATCATATAGCGGCTGTATTTTATAAGTATCTTCGATATAGCTGCGCAACGCCTGCCAATGCGGGCTGTTGATAAAAGCTTCCATTTCTGCGGGCTGCGGCTGATGCTCTCTACTGAATGCCGCTCTCCAGTCCATGTGGTTTCCTCCTTTGGTTTATACCATTGTCTTTCCTTTCACAAGCATATATAAAAACAAATGGATAAAACCTTGTAGCAACTACAATGTTCTATCCATTTGAATGATTCTGTATAAATGACCTAGTCTTTAGGTTAGAAAACAGAAATTATTCTTCTGTAGCTGCTTCTTCTGCGGGAGCTTCTTCTACAGGAGCATCTGCCTGTCTCTTGGAAAGGCTGATTTTCTTCTGTTCGGGGTTCACTTCCAGAACTTTCACGTTGATAACTTCGCCAACTTTCAGTTCGTCTTCGGGTTTTACAACGTGTTTGTTAGCAATCTGAGAGATGTGTACCAGACCGTCTACGCCGGGTTCCAGTTCAACGAATGCACCGAAAGGTACCATACGTACAACTTTACCTTCAACGATGGAGCCAACTGCATATTTTTCAGCAGCCAGTTTCCAAGGGTTCTTGTCTGCATCTTTCAGGGACAGGCTGATTTTGCCTTTTTCTTTATCTACGTCCAGAACGAATACTTCTACTTCCTGACCTTCTTTCAGAACTTCTTTGGGGTTGGAGATTCTGCCCCAGCTCATTTCGGAGATGTGGATCAGGCCGTCTACGCCGCCCAGATCAACAAATGCGCCGAAATCTGTCAGTCTGCTTACTGTACCGTTTACTCTGGAGCCAGCCTGGATTGTTTCGAACAGAGCAGCGCGTTTTGCTGCGATTTCCTGTTCTACCAGTGCTTTTCTGCCGCCGATGAAACGACGTTTTACTCTGTCAACTTCGATAATGTTGAATTCCAATTCCTGACCATTGAATACGCTCAGGTCTTCGATAAATCTATTAGAAACCTGAGAAGAAGGAATGAATACGTTTACGCCGTTAACAACTGCGATCAGACCGCCTTTTACAACGCTTGTTACTGTACCTGTAACAACAGCTTTTTCGTTGTAAGCAGCTTCGATTTCTTCGATGCCCTTCTGAGCTTCGATACGTTTTCTGGAAAGCATAACATTGCCGTCGCCATCGTTTACGCGTACTACGAATACTTCGATTTCATCTCCAGGCTGAACTGTTTTGCTGGGAATCACAGTAGGGTCACTGCTGAATTCGCCTCTTGCGATGATACCATCGGATTTGAAGCCCAGGTTAACGGATACTTCTTCGTTTACAACCTGAATAACAGTGCCTTTTACCACGTCACCTGTGTGCAGGGTAACGAGGGATTCTTCTAACATCTGTTCAAATGTCGCTTCCTCACTTCCTCCTAAATTTTGTACTGCATTTTCTAATGCTTCGCTCATAGTAACAACTACCTCCTTAATTATTGCAGGCGGTGTAGACGCACCTGCAGTTATACCTATTTTATCATCTTTTCCGAAATTATTCAACACCAAATCACAAATTGTTTCAATATGTACGGTATTTCCACAATTTTTTGCACAAATTTCCACAAGCTTCTGGGTATTGGAACTATTTTTGCCGCCAATGACGATCATTTTATCTACGGTTTTGGACAGTTCTTCCGCTTCTGTCTGCCGTTTTTCCGTTGCGGAACAGATGGTGTTGTGAATTTCCATATTGACGCCTCTGTCCTGCAAAATTTCCAGAATCTTGTCGAATTTTGCCTGACGGAATGTGGTCTGCACCACAACAGCATATCTGTCTTTTTCGGGAATTTCTTTTGTTTTTGCCGCTTCTTCATCCTCCAGAATCACAGCGGCATTTTCACACCAGCCATTGATACCAATGACTTCCGGATGTGTGCCATCGCCAACAATGATGATGCCCATGCCATTTGGCAGTTTTTCATGAACAATGTTATGGATTTTTTTCACAAAAGGACAAGTGCCATCCAGAATTTTCAGCCCTTTTGCTTCCGCTTCATCATATAAAGCTTTGCCAACGCCATGGGAACGGATCAAGAGGGTACCTTCTGTCAATCCATCCAGATTTTCTACGATTTCCAATCCTTTAGATGCCAAGTCGTCTGTTACGGTTCTATTATGAATGAGCTGTCCATAGGAATACAGCTTTGGTTCCACGCCAATGGCTTCATAAGCCATTTCAATGGCGCGTTTTACCCCGAAGCAAAAGCCTGCGGATTCTGCCACACGAATATTGCTCATACTTCTACCCTCATTTCTCTTACTTTTTCCATGACTTTTTCCGTGATTTCTTCCATCATTTCCGTTGTCACTTTCTGACCTTTGTATTCATCCAGATAAATGGGCTTGCCGTAACGGATATGAACAACAGAACGGAATTTATACTTACTGCTGATACAGATGGGCACAATGGGTGCTTCCCCTTTCAGTGCAAAAAGGGCAACACCAGCTTTTGCCGCCTTGGCTTCCCCTTCTTTCACACGGGTACCTTCAGCGAAAATCCCAAGTGCTTCGCCGTTTTTCAGCAGTTTGATAGCCGTTTTCAGTGCTTTCATATCTGTGGTCTGACGGTCAACGGGAAAAGCGCCCAACGCGGACAGCAGTTTTGCAGACCATCTTTTTTCAAACAGTTCCTTTTTGGCAATATACCGCACAGGACGTCTCACAAAGCCCGCCATAGTAGTAGGGTCCAGATTGCTCATGTGGTTACAGCAAAGAACCACGCCGCCTTCCGCCGGAATATTTTCTTCCCCCTGAATATCCATACGGAACGCAAATTTATAGTAAATTTTTACCAAACCTCTTGCAAATGTATAAAATGACATATCTTTTCACCTCATTTTGTTTTTTCGGCAATGAGTACCAGCAGTTTTTCTGTCACTGCCGGAATATCCAACCCTGTGGTATCCACATTCACCGCATCTTCTGCCCGGCAAAGAGGACTGTTTTCCCGGTGCATATCCTGATAATCCCGCTGGGCGATTTCTTCCCGGATGATTTCCAAATCAGCGGTTTTCCCCTGGGCTTCCAATTCACCCACACGGCGTTTTGCCCGTTCCTCCACGCTGGCATCCAGATAAATCTTCACTTCCGCATCTGGCAGAACCTTTGTGCCAATGTCACGGCCATCCATAATCACAGACTGCTCTTTCGCAAGTCCCTGCTGGATTTCCACCAGTTTTTCACGGACTTTCTGATAAGCTGCCACACTGGAAGCCGCTTTTCCGATTTCTTCTGTACGGATACGGGAAGTGATGTCCTCCCCATCCAATAGAATACGCTGTCCGCCAGCTTCCGGGAAAATCTTCATATCCAGATCATCCAGAGAAGCCACAACAGCTCCTTCATCGGC
>UMEY01022067.1_pt1 | contig 22032 bp, 15 predicted proteins | sample 1964881 | NCBI WGS metagenome assembly UMEY01 (sample SAMEA4836033, study PRJEB28245) | human gut metagenome | biome: gut microbiome; material: fecal sample | place: Denmark | collected 2008 | reverse complement strand
GGAAAAGGAAATTTTTTATTTTTCTGCACAAAAAAGCAACCCTATGACTTCATCATTGAAATCATAGAGTTGCTTTTATCTTTATTCAAATGCAATCTTAATCTACTGCTTCTACAATAAATGTATTTGTTAATTCATTGAAGATAGCATTTTCCAATTTTGTTTTAAGCAAACGAATATTATCGTATCTATCCACATTTTTTAAAAACCATTCTAATATATCTGTTTTTCCAATAACTATTCTTTCATCTGGTTCTAATTCCGATATAATCTTATTATACCATTCTCTAATAATATCTTCTTTGTGTTGTCGTTCCAATTCTTCAAATTTAATGCAACATCCTATTCTTGAATACATAGCTGGTCCTAACACCCTTTTTATTTCTTCCTCGCTTCCAAAGTTACATGTGCACAAAAATATGCTATTACTTAAGTCTACACAATAATTTGAATCCACATATTTGCCTTCATCAAACACTTCATAAAATGCGTTATAAAAAAGTGGATTTACTTTATCAAATTCATCAATTAATATGACATTCGATTCTCTTCCTAACATATCTTTTGCAAGACTTCCCTTTGCGTGTCCTGCACCAAAAACATAGTTATAAGCTTCCTCTGTCTGCATCATTGAAAATTGTATTCTAAGAAGATTTCCACCTAAACTTCTACTTATACTTTTAGCGGATTCTGTTTTTCCTACTCCTGACGGACCATATAGCATCAGAACAACTGGTTTCTCTGTCTTTTTTGTCGTTAACCGATATAGCCCACTCATAATTTGTTTTTTACATGATTTTTGTCCTAATACGTTTTCACAAAGATCTCCATATACTCTTTTCAGCATATTTCTATTTACGATAGGATACTCAGAATATAAATATTGAATATTATCATAATAAGTTTCTAAGGAAAGTCGCACTCTTTTGGGTGGATTTTGAACTAATAAAACCTCTATATCATGGTTCACATTTACTATATTGCTAAAGTTTGATAAAACATGTTCTAAAACCGAAGCATAATCGTCTGCACGTACAACACAGGCTTCAACTTCTATTCTATGATATAATCCATCTTCACCTACTCCTGAGTCATTTGGTCTTAACCTTGCATTGTAATGTTGAATCAATTCCATAAACGGAATTACTTCTTCAAAGCTTTCGGTTTCTTGTTCAACAACATTTTCAAAATCTCTTCTGGATCCGTAAAAAATAATAATCTTATCAATCATCTATCTCAACACCTGCTAATAAAACATCATAAACATCTAGTTCTTCATAGTATTCTTTTGGAAAATTTTGTTCTTCTTCCTTCGTATATTCTGGGTTGTCTTTCGATATTGTACTTTGATCTAATTCAAATTCACCATTAAAATTTAATTTTGCCAGACTACTTTTTCCTACCTTTATAGCATACACAGACATATCCATTTTCAATAGATCTGTTGCCTTATAATTATTTTTAAAAGCTTTAATATTAAATCTGAAAATCACTCTATTCTCATTTTTCTCTCCTAAAAACTCATAATATCCTTTAGCATTTTTCATTGTATTATCAAGTTTATCCATTGCAATATTAAATTCACCAGCCTCTACTAACGATCCGCTTTTAAGCATTGATAAATATGGTGAAATCAATGCAACAAAAGACAATGAATCCTTAGGTGTACTAATCGTATATCCCGAAAATTTTTTGATTATATTTTTTTCTTTTCTTTTTGATTCTTCTTTTGAATATTCACTTACTAAATCTATAAAATCTGTTAATATTGTATTTTTTACTATATTTTTTACCATTTCGTTGGAATTGAAAGACGTTCCCATTGACGCTCCTATAGACGCGGAACCTTCAATCCCCACTAAAGCTTTAAAAACTCCACTCAATCCAATTCTAGCTTTTGTACTTATGTCAGCTTCACCTTTATCTTGACTTTGATTGAGCAATTCTGTAGTTTTTTCTAATTGCCCTCCTGCAACTATCTGTACAAAATCTGTAACAGAATCCTCATCAAAGTAAACAACTTTACATAACATTACAAATTCTCCTTATCTCGACTATAATCAAAAAATCTATTTTATTCTTTTTGCATACTCATAAATTCGTTTAAGCATTCCGTCTTTTTCTTCCCCTAATTCATCACGGATTTTATCACCAAATCCCATATATGTATTGAATCCAAGCATATATACCGCCATTGCCATAGACAACTCATTATCTTCATCACTATATAATGATGCCACTTTTCTTAATTCATCAATAACAGTATCATGTGGTACTTTAACACTACCTTCTTCATTTACGACTTCATTGATAACCGCTGGCAATGCCATACACATCTTATAAAATGCATCTTCTTCACCAGTAAGAATAGCATAAAACTGATCCATACTCACACGACGAATCAATCTATGCTGCACATTTTTACCATCGACTTTTGTTGACCATTTTATATTCTGTGATTTTTTTGCAATAGCTTCAACTAATAGACATGCACAATCATCATCTTCTAGAATCTGTCCCTGCATTTTTATATATGTTTTCGCAGAAGATGCAGAATTCATAGTGTTATGTTTATTCTTCATCTCCACATATAAGGTATGTACAATATCTCCGTCTGGCATTTGTATTCCATCTACATTTCTGTAAATAACATCCCAACCTGCCTGTGGAACCTCACAACCTTCGAAATAAGAAAAAATATTCTGATGAAAATATCCTATATCATTATTATTTGACTTGTCTCTCTGCCGGAAAATCTCGTTATTTACAATTTCTTCCCAGCTTGTTCGATATACCGATTTATCAAATATCAACTTAATTGGATCAATCAAATTACTATTAAAGCGTTTCAAATCATACGACTCTAATTTCTCTCCATATTTCATAATTGTTGCACGCACATGATTCTTAAAATCCTCTTCTGATATAAATTCTAAATTCCAGTTCATTTATTTTACCCCCTCTAAAGATTTATGGATCTCTAACCCTATTTCATATGCTAAATTTACAGGAACGGCATTTCCAACTTGCTTATATTGAGACTGAACACTTCCGCAAAACTTCCATTCATCTGGAAATGTTTGGCATCTCGCATTTTCCCGTACCGTAAATGGTCTTGCTTCTAATGGATGACATCTTTCTGTTTGTTTTTGAGAAGGAGAAGTCAAAACTGTTAAAGAAGGTTCATCCAAACTCAATCTTCTTAATATTCCAGTTCTTCCACCTTCCATATCCCAGCAACTCTTCATATACGCCTTTGCAATTTCTGGATCAATATCTCTCCAATATCCACCAGGCGGAACTAATTCAAATATTTTTCTTTTATTTTCTCCATAAGGAACTCCTGGCCCTTTAGGACAATCAAGTAAAACATCTCTTAAAACAGGCTTATATTCATGCTCCTTTGGAAATAAAAATGAAGTTTTCTCGACTAAATCATTTCTTATTCCAATAGTAATTAATCTTTCTCTTTTCTGTGGTACCCCAAAATCCCATGCATTTAAAACCTTCTTTTGTATCGTATAACCAGCCTGTTCAAAAATATTGGTAATTGTTGCATATGTTCTTCCTTTATCGTGTGTCAATAGCCCTCTGACATTTTCAAACAAAAACATTTTAGGCTGTAGTTTTTGTAAAAACGTAGCATAATGATAAAAAAGCGTTCCTCTTGCATCTTCTAATCCCAATCTTTTTCCTGCATAAGAAAAAGCCTGACATGGTGCTCCTCCTGACAGAAGATCTAGTTCACCTTTTTTTATTCCAAAATACTCTTCTAAATTTAAACAGGATATATTAGCAATATCATCATGAATAACTCTCCAATTTGGTCTATTGATTTTTAGAGAAGCTGCAGCATCCTTATCAAATTCTATTAATCCTAATGTTTTAAATCCTGCTTTTTCTATTCCTAAAGCCAATCCACCAGCTCCAGCGAACAGTTCAATCGTAGAAAATGAATTGTCATCAGTTGGCACTATTTCTTCTTTTTGTATTTCTACAACATCTTCTATATTGCAATCCAGTGTGAAGCATATTTTTTCTATTGATTCAAATGAAACAGGTTCATTTTTCCCTAATCGAGCCAAGACATTAAAACTAATTCCTGATGCTTCTTTTAGTTCTGTACGGTTCATTTTTTTATCTATCAGTAATTTCCATAATTTATCATAACAAATTGCCATTATTTATCCTCCATGCTTATAGTTTCCGTGATTTACATCATATCATATCACATAAACCCAAACAAGTGTTTTCTCACTATATCATTAGATTTTCTCTAATTCTATCAGAAACCCATTTTTCTCCTTATCATTTTATAATATAACATCAAATAACATTTATTCTTGTTTACAATGTCATAAAAAAAGCCATGAGACTTAGTTAATAAAAATCTCATAGCTTTCCATAATCATGTCACGTTCCCAATCATAATTCTTTACTTTATACTACTTACAAAAAATAGTGGGTTATTTTTGGGTTATTTCTTTCCCTCCAATACCTTCCAACCGTTGATTTTACTGACTTTTTAAGGAGTTCTTCAAAGAGTGCCGTGGCAGATGAATAATACTTTTATCATAAACGAAAATCCTCCTAAAATACCGTATTCTGCCCCGATTTTCCGCAGTTTGCCAAGTTGCATTTCGCCTGTGAGATTGTTAAATCTGTCACAGAATAAGCAAAATGCGGCAAATCGAGACAAGTTACGGACATCAATCGTAGTAAAAACGTAGTAGAAACTGGGGTGTGTTACTACTGCGGTTATTCTAGCATAAACCTATGGTATGAAACAACATAAGCTTAATTTGCTTCCAAATAGAAATATGTCAGCATACCCCTTTAAGCCGATGTGTAATTACTTTTACATCTTTGCACTTTTGTAGCAACTCTCTGACAAGCAATTTTTTCAGGTGAATTTGCCGTAAGGATAGGAATAAAAGTATTTTTTAATTTGTCAGCCAACACAACAAAATTGTACGACTTATTCCGTTCATATACCTCTCTCTCAGAAATGTTATTATCTATACATTTCCAAAATTCTTCCGTCTTAATTATTGCCATGATTTTATTTATAATTTCATCCCAATATCCATCAAGAGTTTTCATACATTGCATTTCTTCCGAGAAATCTGTCGGACATTTCAATAAATCTAAGTAGCTATAATCCGCAACACTTGTACAAGACAACATTTCACATACAAGCGTCATTGCTTTTTTTTCGGTATCAGCCTGTGGTTCCTCATCTAATTTATCTTCAATCATTTTCAAGACAGTATACTTTTCATGCGTAATTCCATATATCCAGGAAATAATTGTATTTAGATCCAAAATAAGTTCGTTAGCAAGATGATTCAAGTCACCTGACCGATAAAAACCCGTATGCGCAATCTCATTTCTAATGCCTGGTACGTCAAAATTATAATAAGGATACACAGACATCATAATTATATTGTTATCTCTGAATGATTTCTCAACCTTTTCAACAAACGTTCCAGCTGTCTTACTCAAATCATTTATTTTTAATGCATTACAGCAGTCAAAAAATAATCCTTCAATCTGTAATTTGGCCAAGGCAATAAATGATTGCCACTTTTCTTCGTCATAAAGATATTTCAAAGTATCGAAAATCTCTATTCTTCTGCACATTATATTATGCACTTCAATTCGTGAGCGAAGATATTCAAGTATATTATTTTCGGTTATCATACGAGCTATTTCTGCTTTATATGCAGAATAGTCATTTTTCTTCAACTCTATGTATTGCTTTATTAAGTCTAAATAATTATCTAATTTTATCCCCGGTATAAACCTTATTTTTGCCTCTGTTGAAAAATCATAATCGGCATCATAATATCGTTTATAAAATCCATATTCATAGCAACTTGCTAATCTTAGGTTCAACAGTTCGTCATCTTGTCTAGATAAATAGTTCACTGATTTATGTTCTAGTAAAAATTCAACTAATCCACCAGATATAAAATCAATTATTTCGTCTTTTGCCTTCCTGTTCATTTCAACAAAATACCGCAATTTCTTATGTACATAATCTCTTTCTGATGGAATACTTTGATCCAATTGCCTTAAATGACTTAATCGGACATTTATCTCATCTATATCGTTCATTACTCTCTGTGTCACATATATATAATCCGATATGAATAATTCGCAGTCGAGTTCATCATCCAATGCCGGAGTAATAACCTCTTCAAGTTTTTGACACAACACTTCTTTAGTTAATTCTGTTTTCCCCTCCACAGAGGGAAAAACTCCTGCTATCCCTTGTAAAATCAGATCTATCTTACCCATTCTTCACCAACTCCTCAATTATATATAAAATGTCCTTTTACACTTCCAATTTTAAAGTTATCAATCGTAGTAAAAACTTGGGCGCGTTACTACCAACCTGCTTTCGAAATAACTATTTGATTAACAAGATTATTTTGTAATTTTACATAATATACAAATGCATCCGCTACTTCAAGCAGTACAGGATTTGCTTTTTCTTTTAATGGCAATCCAACTGAGAACTCAATATCATACTGTTCTGATGAAGATGTAGTTACACTCGAATAAAACGCTTTTTCGGCCAAATGGACATATTCCGAAAAATTTCTATACACTAAATCTAATTTAGCATCATATTCCGCTAATCTTTGTCGCAAAATATAGTCCTTCATTTTATTTCCACGATTATCTTTCATATCACTAATTTTCTTTCCAACAAAGAATCCGTCAATAAAATCTGTCTGACTTTCTGCAATAAAGGCCGCGAAAATCCGCATACAATTATCTATCTGCGAACGTAACAAAATCCCTCCACAAGCTAAGTTTCTATTTTTTATCATCTCAGAAATTCCATCTAATAAAACAACGCTTCGATCCATAGCAGAAGTAAAAAAGAAATCCTCCTTATAAAGTGTATCTCCAATAATTGCCTTACTCAATTCGATTATTCTTTTTCGTAATTCATTCAAAACCTGTAATCTACCATCCAGTTCATCTAAATATTTTTCATTATTCATAAATATATTTTCTCCAAAGTCATACACATCTCTTGCCTTACAAATATGTATACTTTATTTTGCTTGAAACAAAAGTTTTAGAAAAAGGTAGCGTTTTGTCTTTTTAACTTAGGGAAGCGCAATTCAACTCCCCTATAATTATATTTCCTCAAAATCAATAAGCTGCGAAATATTATCAATTTCCAATGCTTCTGCTATCTTAGATAAATGTTCAAAGTTAATTACCGTTCGTGTGCCGCGAACAATATCGCTTATCGTAGATTCTCTAATGCCAGATATTTGTGCAAGCTTTTTCTGTGTAATATTTCGTTCTTCCAACAATTCTTTAACTTTAAGTTTTACTTTATAATTTTTCTTTTTCATATTATGGCATATTCCTTAACATTATAGTCATATATGCAAGATCCCAAATATTTGAATCTTTACCAACCGCATTAGGATTATCTCCGATTGATGCTGCAAAATTCATAATTTTATTAACGAGATCTTCTTTGCTATTATCCCATACATCAATCGGTCCAACTCCATTTTTCCACTCATATTTCCCTGTAACTTTATTTTTTACAAGAAGTGAACGAAACGCTGCCACTACAGGATATAACAAACCATCCGGTACCTTATACTGCATTTTATTTAAGCCAAATTTGCTTTTTGCTACAATTTTCCCATCTTTGTAACCAGCATATTTTTTTCTTCCATAACGACCGCCACCAGCATTATAAGCATCAGCAAATTCCATTTCAACTGCATCATAAAGATCAAAAATATCCGGCATAATATTTACATATTCTCTATACTCTTCGGGATTTTTAAGGTACATATCCAACATTTTTGCTTTTGATGAATATGCTTGGGTAGGATGATGAAGCGCATCATATAAGCTAATATTAAACATACTTATAATTGCAACAATTTCACGAGCATCAATCATTTTATTTTTCTTACCTGTTTCATCATCTACGGAAATCTGATTCTGCTTAAATGCAATTCTCTTAAAAAATGGCATTCCTTCTAATCCTTCTTTAATAGGATCAAATTTTTCTGCTAATTCAGCCATTGATTTAGCATCTACCTGAACAGACGTATTTCGAGCCTCAGCTAAATTCTCTATAATATCTTCCACTCCTGTCATTACTTCAAACTGCACATACTGTTCTAAATTTTCACCTTTATGTTCGCAGACTATTTTGTATGTATGTCCACCATCAATATTCCCATGGCTCAGTTCATCCGAAAAAGTAATCGTTGCAATTTTCTCTTTATTATTGTAATGAACACTCTCTGCAGAAAGAACAATACCTCTGTTCTTTAAATGAAAATATCCATCGTTGCTTAATAAGGACTCTTTAATCGCAGTCGCAACACCTGACGTTAATTTCTGATCCCTCGGATTTGTTGCCATTGGAATTCCTTCTGCCACATCATCTACTTTAACATAAAATACATATTTCTTAGCCGCTCCATTTTCAAAAGGATCTTCCAATTTTCTAAATGTATTTTCCCGTACTTTCATAGTTTTTTTAATCATAAGTGTCCTCCATTTTGTGCTTAGACCCAGAGATCTAACATCCGTTATCGTAATAACATAATAACGATATTGCGTTATTTTGTCAATGCGTTATTTTGCTTATTACGAAAATATCAATCATAAAAACTATGTTACAATACATCACTTTTTTGCCGCACTTATTTTTTCTGTATCTTCTTTATCTGAATTTCCAAGTTGATATATTCATAAAATTTTCACACCCGGACTTTAGCTCGTCGCTGTGCAAAAAAGAAACTGCCGTCATTTTGACAGCAGTTTCTCTGTAACCTGTTTCTCTGAATTAAAGATTCGCAACACTTTTTGTATTGATCCAAGTCTTGAAAACTCACGGATTAATAAAACTCGTATAAACCTTTTTCTCTTTTTCAGGAAGACCGAACGCTTCCTTTCCAAGCGCGATACTCTTCATTAGAAAGACCATATTTCTCGCAACACCGCGCATTGTCTGTTTCCCTTCTTCATCAAGCGCCGCCTCTCCGACCTTTCTTCCATGAATACAGTTCCAGTATTGTCCCGATGCGATCGGCATATCTGAAATTGTAAAATATTTATTTAACTCATCAAATGTTGCAGAACATCCGCCTCTTCTTGCACATACGACACTTGCTCCGACTTTCATCGTCTTATCGAATTTAGTACTGTAAAATAACCGGTCAAGACAGGCGATCAGCGTCGCATTTGCAGATGCATAAAAGACAGGACTTGCAATAACCATACCGTCTGCAGCCTCGAATTTCGGTGCAAGCTCATTCACGATATCATCAAACATACACTTTCCGTTTTTATAACATGTTCCGCATGCCGCACATCCTCTGATATCCATTTTCCCAACTTGGATCGTCTCATATTCCACGCCGTTTTCTTCAAAAACATGTTCCATCTCGTGGATCGCGATCGTCGTGTTGCCCTCTGTTCTAGGACTTCCGTTCAAAATCAATACTTTCAATTTTTCTGCCATTTCCCCTTCTCCTTTTCATTTCATCTCTCTTTGTTTTTCTGCTTATACTTTTTACTATATTTCTTACTATATCTCTTACTCTATCTCTATTCTATTTTCCGGTTGTATATTTCTATTCCTCCTTAATCGGCATCATTCATTTTTAAGCTGCTTTGCTCCTAATATCCATTCATTTTCCGTATCTTTCTTATTCTTGAAAATATTATGTATCATCTGAAGACAGATTTTTGCCTCGCAGCTTCAGATAGTAATATTTCACTTTTTCGACAAGTGTTGTCAAATAACGAAGTACCGGTTCTGTAGCAATCGCAAATACTACAAAAAGCATAATACATTCTTTTGTCATACTTGTAATGGCAAACAAATCTTTCAAGAAAATGCTGCAGAATAATAGTCCGGCAATGCATGCACTCACAATGCCAAAGCGTATTTTATTCATAGGAGCGCTAATCTTATATAAGATCATAAATCCTACGATTGCCAAAAGCATAGTTGCCGCCGTTGATATATCCGTAGAGCTTACGTCAAATGTTCTTCCAAATATGACAAGAGCCGCAACCGCAAGAGCATCTGTCAACGCAGCAGGAAGCGCTTTTAATAGCACATTTGTAAGGAAATGTCCTTTGATCATATTTTTATTCGGTTCCAGAGCAAGGAAGAATGCAGGAACACCGATTGTAAACATACTGATCAATGATACTTGCGACGGCTCCAACGGATAAGTAAACATAAACACGACAGACGCAACGCTTAGCAAAAATGAGAAAATATTCTTCACAAGAAATAAACTTGCCGATCTCTGAATATTATTTACAACCCGCCTTCCTTCCAACACAACTTCCGGCATACATGAAAAATCTGACTCCAGCAAAACAAGCTGAGATGCCTGTGCCGCAGCGTCGCTTCCCGATGCCATGGCAATACTGCAGTCGGCATCTTTCAAGGCAAGCACATCATTAACCCCGTCTCCCGTCATTGCTACCGTATGTCCTGCCTCTTTTAAAATACGGACAAACTTCCGTTTCTGACTCGGCGTAACCCGACCGAAAACCGTATTATTCAGAAGCGCTTTCCTCATGGACTGTTCATCTTCAAACTCTGACGCATCTACATATCTGTCTGCATTTTTAATTCCGGCCTGCTTTGCAACATTGGAAACAGTAACCGGATTATCCCCTGAGATAACCTTTACTTCTACGCCTTGTTCTGCGAAATACTCAAACGTCTCTTTTGCAGCTTCTCGTATAGGATTGGCAAGTAAAACAAAGCCAAACGGAAGAATGCCATGTGTCAGAGGTTTTCCGTCAACCTCTCCGTCATAAATTCCAAAAGCAAGAACTCTGGATCCTGTAGATGCATATTCTGTGATCTCTTCCGCATAATCGTCATACTTTTCTTTTAAAACAAATTCCGGCGCTCCGAGCACATAAGCTCCGTCTTCAAATGTAACGCTGCTGTATTTTGTTGCGGAAGAAAATCCTGTTTTTGACAAAACCTTCTTTCCTGATGCTTTTGTAAAATATTCTTTTAGGGCAGCCATCGTAATATTATCATTTGTCATAGCTGCCGCAAAATCTCCGACAAGCAAAGATAACCCGCCCTTTTCTTTTTCATCGTACTCATCCGTCTTGATCAGCTTTTGGACTTTCATTGTATTTTCCGTAATCGTTCCTGTCTTATCCACACAAAGCACGTCTACACGGGCAAGCGTTTCAATACATTTCATATCATGCAAAAGCACTTTTTTCTGTGCAAGACGAATTGAACTCACCGCAAGCGCCACACTTGCAAGAAGATACAATCCTTCCGGAATCATTCCGATCACCGCCGCGATCATAGATGTCACGCTTTCTCTAAATCCATCATGTTGAATGAAAAATGCCTGTGAAAAAAGAACGATTCCGATCGGGATAATAGCTACTCCTACACATTTAACAAGCTTATCAAGCGAACGAATCATTTCCGACTGTTCTTTTGACTGCATCGCTTTTGCCTGCAATGTCAATTTCGATATATATGAATCCTCTCCTACTTTATCAAGCCGCGCGTGACATTGTCCGGAAACAATAAAGCTGCCTGACATCAGTTTATCGCCTTTACGTTTTGTAATCTCATCGGCTTCACCTGTCAAAAGCGATTCATTCACCTGAACTTCTCCGGCAGATACTTCCGCATCGGCACACACCTGATCGCCGGCTTTAAAAATTACGATATCATCTACGACAAGGTCTTCGGCATTGATCACCGTTCTTTTTCCGTCTCGGACAACAGAGGCGCGGGGCGCATTCAACATAGTCAGCTTATCCAGTACTTGTTTTGCTCTAATCTCCTGAATAATTCCAATCAATGTATTTGCAATAATAACCGGAAGAAATGTCAAATCTCTGAAAGATCCCACAAGACAGAGCAATACTGCAAGCACGACAAAGATTAAGTTGAAATAAGTAAATACATTTTCATGAACAATCTCTTTCGTCGTCTTTGACGGAGGTTCAACCGCCTTGTTCGTCCAACCGTGCAGCCGGTGTTCCTGAACTTGCTGACTTGTCAGTCCCTTTTTATATTCGGGATTATATCTTGTTGTCGGGAGCCGTCGTTCCTTTTTTTCTTCTACCTGCACTTTTTTTCTTCTTGCCATACAGCTTTTCACCTCTGTCTCTTCTTTTGTGTCTAACTTCTTATTGCTGTTCTTTTTTATTTTCTATTCATACCGTTGTACAAGGGTAGCGTCGATGTACAGACCGTAAACGGTTCTTTCTGTACAGCGACGCTATCGCCTGCAATTTTTTAATTTTAACAGATAATCTTTATTCCTCAGAAATATGCACTTCTTTGTCTGATGCTTTTTCTTCCTCTAAAATCTGTCTGCCATCTGCCGCAAACTCTGCGCCTGATGCAGTCTCTCCATCTGAAGAAAGTTCTTTCTGTGACAAGATCCGCATAAATTCGTCCCCTGTGATTGTTTCTTTCTCATACAAATATTTGGCAAGTTCATGCAATTTCCCCTGATTATCTTTCAACAGCTTTCGCGCCTTCTCATAAGACTGTTTTACCATATCTACAACCATATCGTCAATAGTTGCCGCTGTCTCAGGAGAACAACTTAAACTGCTGTCGCCTCCGAGGTACGGATTTGACTGCGTCTCAAGAGCAACCATTCCAAATCGGCTGCTCATACCATATCTGGTGATCATTGCCCTGGAAAGCTTCGTCGCCTGTTCAATATCATTTGACGCTCCTGTTGTCACTGAGCCGAATACAAGCTCCTCCGCGCATCTTCCTCCTGTCAATGTCGCAATTTTATTTTTAAGTTCTTCTTCAGTCATCAGATTACGTTCCTCTTCTTCTACCTGCATCGTATATCCGAGCGCACCCGAAGTTCTGGGAATGATCGTAATTTTTGTCACCGGAGCCGAATGTGTCTGTAATGCCGCCACCAAAGCATGACCGATCTCATGATATGCGACGATCAGTTTCTCTTTCGTCGAAAGAACACGGTTTTTCTTTTGGTATCCCGCGATCACAACTTCAATACTTTCCTCTAGATCCGACTGCACAACAAATTTTCTGTTTTCACGGACAGCCCGAAGAGCCGCCTCATTCACCATATTTGCCAACTCCGCTCCTGATGCTCCCGAAGCTGCTCTTGCAATCGCATTAAAATCCACATTATCCCCGAGTTTTATTTTTCGTGCATGCACTTTCAGTATTTCTTCACGCCCTTTAAGATCGGGAAGTTCTACAGGGATTCTCCGGTCAAAACGTCCCGGGCGCAAAAGCGCCGGATCCAATGTGTCCGGTCGGTTTGTTGCCGCAAGTATTACAACACCTTTCGACGCATCAAAACCGTCCATTTCTGTAAGGAGCTGATTCAATGTTTGCTCCCGTTCATCATTTCCTGCCATTCCGTGGCTGTCACGTTTCTTGCCGATCGTATCGATCTCATCGATAAATACAATACAAGGGGCTTTCTCATTTGCCTGTTTAAACAGATCACGCACTTTTGAAGCTCCCATGCCGACAAACATTTCTACAAATTCCGAACCCGAAATAGAGAAAAACGGAACTCCCGCTTCCCCTGCAACGGCTTTTGCAAGAAGCGTCTTTCCTGTTCCCGGAGGCCCCACAAGGAGGGCGCCTTTCGGACATACGGCGCCGATTTCCTGATATTTCTGAGGATTATGAAGGAAATCAACAATCTCTGTCAAAAGTTCTTTTGCTTCATCTTCACCTGCCACATCGTTAAACGTAATACCCGTCGTAGACTGCACATATACTTTTGCATTGCTCTTTCCAAACTGCATAAACTGGTTTCCGCCTGCCGCTCCGCCCATCTTTTTCATGAGTTGACGTGACAAAAACTGTCCGAGGAGAATGAAAATGATCATCGGAATCACGATTGATAAGAGCATACTTAAAAACGGACTCATCTGTCGATCCGCAACTCTTCCGAACTTACATCCTGCTTTTTCCAAACGGTTTACAAGATCCGGGTCATCAAACCTCGTAGTTTCATACTGTCTGGAATCTTCACTTTTATCTGTAAAATAAATGCTTTCGCCTTCGAGCTGTACTTTCGATACTTCTTTGTTTTCTACCATCGTAAGGAACGTGCCGTAATCAACTTCCTCAACATTTCCCCCTACAATGGCAGGGAATACAAAGGAGTTAAAAAGGATCAGCACCGCAATCGCTATCAGATAATATACGATCAATGGCTTTCTTGGTTTTTGTACTTGTTTCATAAAAGTCCTCCTTTCTGTATCCCTCTGCTTCTCTTCTGTTAAACCAATCTTTTAAAGAGAGCTTTATTTTTCTTTTTTCTTCAGCGCCAGACGGATTGCTTTCAAAATCTGGATGATCGGAATATTCACTGCCGCAAGGCCGTATACGATCAAAAGCTGCGTCAAATTCAACGTCTGTACTTTAAAAATACTGTGAAGTCCCGGAATCATAACAACCATTGTCACTAATGCCAGACCTACAACAAATGCACCTATCAAATAAATATTATTTAAAAGCTTGCTTGTAAATACAACAGGTCTGTCTGATTTGCAGTTAAATCCATGGAACAATCTTGCAGAGCACAGTGTCGCAAATGCCATTGTACTTCCAAGCAATGCATTACCGCCTTTATATCCGATCAAAAATGCGATCATTGTTGTGATTCCGATTGACAGTCCTTCTGTTCCGATTTTCAGCATAAAATCTTTTGTAAGGATCGACTCGTTCATCGGTCTTGGTTTTTCTTCCATCACTTCTTTAGAGTGAGGTTCAAGTCCGAGTGCTATTGCCGGAAGGCTGTCTGTCAACAAGTTAATAAACAACAAATGCACAGGTGCGAACGGAACCGGAAGACCTGCGATAGAAGCGTAGAGCACAGCGAGAATCGCGCCAAAGTTTCCCGAAAGCAAAAACTGGATGGAGTTTTTAATGTTCCGGTAAATATTTCTTCCGTTTTCTACCGCTTTTACGATCGTTGCAAAGTTATCATCTGTCAATACCATCGCCGCTGCATCTTTCGATACTTCACTTCCGGTGATTCCCATTGCAACACCGATATCCGCCTGTTTCAGCGCCGGCGCATCGTTTACTCCGTCACCTGTCATAGATACAATATTTCCCTTTTCCTGCCATGCACGTACAATACGGATTTTATGTTCCGGAGAAACACGGGCATATACGGAAATTCCCTCTACAAAATCTTTCAATTCTTCATCGGAAAGTTTATCAATCTCCGCACCTTCACATGCTTCGGACTCATCTTCCAAAATACCGATTCTTTTCGCAATCGCCGCAGCCGTCACTTTATGATCTCCCGTGATCATAATCGGACGAATACCCGCCTTCTTACATTCCGCTACAGCAGCTTTGGATTCTTCACGCGGAGGATCCATCATTGCGATCAAGCCGATAAACGTAAGATTATATTCGTCTTTCAAAGTCAATTCCAACTCGTCTGACACTGTTTTATATGCAAAAGCAAGAACACGGAGTCCCTGTCTTGAAAATGCCTGATTTTGTTCTTCGATATTTTTTCTGTCCTGCTCCGTCATCGGACGCACTTCAGAACCGATCTGTATCTGATCCATACGAGTCAGCAACACATCGACCGCACCTTTTACGATCATCGTAGGAACATTTTCAATCGTATGCTTTGTTGACATTAACTTACGATCGCTGTCAAAAGGATTTTCACTCTCACGAGGATATTTCGTTCTTATTTCTTCCGGATCAAGTCCAAGCTTACTTCCAAGATTGATCAAAGCTGTTTCTGTCGGATCTCCGATTTCTACGCCGTCTGTATTTTTAGAATCGTTGCATAACATACTTCCGATCAACAGCCTGCTCTGGGAAGGGTCATTCAAATCTATATCTTCTGCTTTAATGCAAAGCTCATCAACATAATAATCTTCTACTGTCATTTTGTTCTGTGTCAGCGTTCCTGTTTTATCAGAACAAATGATCGATACGCTTCCGAGTCCTTCCACTGCCTGAAGTTTACGCATGATCGCATGTTCTTTCGCCATCTTCTGCGTACCAAAAGAAAGTACGATTGTAACAATAGAACTAAGCGCTTCCGGAATTGCCGCCACTGCAAGGGCTACTGCAAAAAGAAAGGCATCACCGATCTTATCGCCTCGCAAAATATTGATTCCGAATAAAATACCACAGAATACAAGGATCAAGATCGACAACTTTTGACCAAACTGATCCAGATTGATCTGAAGCGGCGTCTTTTTCTCGGAAGTTGTCTTTAACAGACTTGCGATTTTTCCGACTTCTGTCTCCATCCCGATTCCGGTTACAACAAAAGATCCCCTTCCATATGTGACAAAGCTTCCTGAATAAACCATATTCAATCTATCGCCAAGCGGAACCTCTTCTTCATTTATAATATCTACAGACTTTTCTACTCCAAGACTTTCTCCTGTCAAAGCACTCTCATCAACTTTCAGGCTGACGCTTTCCAAAAGACGTCCGTCGGCAGGAATGTAATCTCCTGCATCCAACATTACAATATCACCGACTGTTACTTCCGAAGACGGAATCGGGATAACTGTTCCGTTTCTCAGCACTTTTGCTTCCGGACCGGAAAGTTTTTTCAGGCTGGCAAGAGATTGTTCTGCTTTCACAGTCTGAACTGTTCCCAGTATTGCATTCATTGTGATTACGATTAAAATAACCGCCGTACTTTCCACATCTCCCATAAATCCCGATGCAATAGCCGCAATGATCAGGATGATAACAAGAAAGTCCTTGTACTGTTCAAGAAAGATCTGAAGCACCGTCTTTTTCTTGCCCTCCACAAGCTCATTCCGACCGTATTTTTCCTGATGCTCTTTCACCTGCGATTCAGTAAGCGGTTCGGCAGAGCCGTTTAACTGCTTCATCGTATCCTCTCCGGACATTTGATAAAATGTTTTCATCTGTTTTCCTCCTTAAGATTATATGAGTGTGCATTATGCACGGAGCTTTTTCATCCTATAAGAAGTAATATTTCTCATACAATAAAAAAGAGACTCCTATTGCACACTAATTATGTAATGCAATAAAAGTCTCACTGTTTAATCACGATACGGATGCATATGCATCGTACTGACGACATCGCAAACGCTTTTAACAAGCGCCAGTTACTCCCTTTTACTAAACAGTAATATATCTGAAATAAAAGTATGTGTCAACGCCTTTTCTTAAATTAACAGTTTTTTCACAAACTATCGATCAAAGCTTTTACTTTCCTGGCAGCATGTTCTAAACGAATAAAAAATGAAAATATCTTATTTCCTATATTAACATACTCCCTGCGCTGTCATTGCATCTGCAACTTTCTCAAATCCGGCAATGTTGGCTCCTACTACATAGTTACCTTTAAATCCGTATTTTTCAGCTGCATCAGCCATGTTATGGCAGATATTTACCATGATCGACTGCAGTTTCGCATCTACTTCTTCAAATGTCCAGCTTAAGCGCTCGCTGTTCTGGGACATTTCCAGAGCAGATGTTGCGACACCGCCTGCATTTGCTGCTTTTCCCGGTGCGAAGAGGACTCCGTTCTCCTGAAGGTATTCTGTTGCTTCCATCGTAGTCGGCATATTAGCGCCTTCTGCAACTGCCATACATCCGTTTGCAACAAGCATTTTTGCATCTTCAAGATGAAGTTCATTCTGTGTTGCGCATGGAAGAGCGATATCAACTTTCACAGACCATACTCCTTTTCCTTCGTGATATTCGGAATTCGGACGATATTTTTTATACTCTGTCAGTCTTGCACGATTTACTTCTTTAATTTCTTTCAATGCTGCAAGATCAATTCCTTCCGGATCATATACCCATCCTGTAGAATCACTTACTGTCACTACTTTTGCTCCAAGTTCCTGTGCTTTTTCCGTCGCATAAATTGCAACATTACCTGAACCTGAAACTGCAACTGTCTTTCCTGCCAGTTCTTTTCCGTTGATCTTAAGCATCTCCTGTGTCAGGTATAACAGACCATATCCTGTCGCTTCTTTTCTTGCAAGAGAACCGCCGTAACTTAAGCCTTTTCCTGTAAGAACGCCTTCGTAAACGCCGCGGATTCTCTTATATTGACCGAACATATATCCGATCTCTCTTGCGCCTGTTCCGATATCTCCTGCCGGAACGTCTGTATCTGCGCCGATATATTTACAGAGTTCTGTCATAAAACTCTGACAAAATGCCATAACTTCTCTGTCGGATTTGCCCTTTGGATCAAAATCACATCCGCCTTTACCGCCTCCGATCGGAAGTCCTGTAAGGGAATTTTTAAATATCTGTTCAAATCCGAGGAACTTAATGATACCAAGATTTACTGAAGGATGAAGGCGAAGTCCGCCTTTATACGGTCCTATTGCACTGTTGAACTGTACGCGGTATCCTGTATTAACCTGAACCTGTCCGTTGTCATCTACCCACGGAACACGGAACTTAATCTGTCTTTCAGGTTCGACGAGTCTTTCAAGAAGAGCTTCTTTACGGAACTTTTCCTCATTTGCTTCAATTACAACACGAAGAGATTCAAGAACCTCTTTTACTGCCTGATGGAATTCCGGTTCTGCCGGGTTTTTCTTCACAACTAAATCAATTACCTCATCAACGTATGACATCTCAAATTACCTCCTGAATGAATTTACGGATCATATCCGACATAGAATTTTTTCTACTCGTACATTTTAAAAGGAAAATGAAAGATTGTCAACGTAAAATTTCAATTTTTTGCCTTTATTACATATAATATATCCTATTTTGAAAGAAAAACATCTTGTTTTATTCATTTTGGGCGCTATATAATTTAATCAGATTCTTTCTTCCATAACGAAAAACAGGATGCCGTCGGCATCCTGTTTAAGTGCACTTATTAATTATATTTACGTTTTCTAGCAGCTTCAGATTTTTTCTTACGTCTTACGCTTGGTTTTTCATAGTGCTCCCTTTTGCGGATCTCCTGCTGAATACCAGCTTTAGCACAGTTTCTTTTGAATCTGCGTAAAGCGCTATCTAACGTCTCGTTTTCTTTAACGATTACATTTGACATAGTCTCACACCTAACCTCCCCTCCAGCCTTGTATTGTGCATAATACGACTGTTCGGGTATTTTTATTGCACTAACAAAGATTATAACATATTTTTTTCTCCCGTCAACTATTTCCGAGCAAAAACTTCATAAAAGCTTATAAAAAATGCATTTTTCTATATTTTTACAAAATAAAACTATTTTTTGATCTGTTCTGCAAGAACTTCTTCCGCTTTTTTCAATGCATCCTGGATTCCTGACGGATTCTTTCCTCCCGCCTGCGCCATATTCGGACGACCACCGCCGCCGCCGCCGACACATCCTGCGATCGCTTTCACAAGATTTCCGGCGTGAGCGCCTTTTTTCATCGCTCCGTCTGTCGCAGTAGCCATCAGACTGACTTTACCATCGCTTCCTGATGCAAGGACGACAACTCCGTCTCCTAATTTTTCTTTCAACTGATCGCCAAGTTCTCTAAGTCCGTTCATGTCAACGCCCTCGATCTGCGCTGCCAAAAGTTTTATTCCTTTTACTTCTTTCACCTGATCCAGTACGTCTCCTGCCGCACTTTGAGCGATCTTACTTTTCAGACTTTCCACTTCGCTGTGTAATGTTTTGTTTTCAGCAATCATATGATGAATCTTATCTGATAAATTGTCAGGCGTTGCTTTTAAAAGCGCTGCCGCATTTTTCAATTTTTCTTCTGTCTGCGCATAATATTTCATCAGCCCTTCTGAAGTCAAAGCCTCAATTCTGCGAACTCCTGCCGCCACACCTGTCTCTGAAACAATTTTCAGAGCCATAATCTCCGATGTGTTATTCACATGAGTTCCGCCGCAAAATTCAATAGAATAATCTCCCATATTCACGACACGGACTATATCACCGTATTTTTCTCCGAACAGAGCCTGCGCTCCTGTCTTTTTTGCCTCTTCGATCGGCATATTTTTAATATCTACATCGTATGCTTTTGCAATACTTTCATTGACAAGTTTCTCAACCTGTGTGATCTCATCTTCTGTCATCGCCGAAAAATGTGTAAAATCAAAGCGAAGTCTGTCTTCATTTACGCTTGATCCTGCCTGTTCTACATGACTTCCCAACACTGTACGAAGTGCTTTTTGAAGAAGATGAGTTGCGCTATGATTCCTTGCTGAAAGAGCACGCTTTTTCGCATCCACTTCCAGCACTACTTTATCTCCGGATCTGATCATTCCCTTTGTCATAACTCCGACATGACCGACTTTTCCGCCGAGCAATTTCACTGTATCTTCTACTTTAAATTCACCTTCTGCAGTACGGATATATCCTGTATCCGCCTCCTGACCTCCGCTTGTCGCATAAAACGGGGTCTCCTGAACAAAGACCGTACCGTGCTCTCCTTCAGATAATGCGTCCGCAATCTCCGTTTCCGTTGTAAGAACAGTCACGTCTGATTCCCATGTAAGATGTTCATATCCGACAAATTCACTTGTCACATTCGGATCGATAGACTCATATACTGTTACATCAGCTCCCATATAATTCGTCACTTCACGGGCGTCACGGGCTTTTTTTCTCTGAACTTCCATGGAGGCTTTAAATCCATCTTCATCCACACAGAGTCCTTTTTCTTCCAAAATTTCTTTTGTCAGATCGAGAGGGAATCCATATGTGTCATACAGGCGGAAAGCATCTTCGCCGTTTAATATCTTTTCTTCTTTTTTCTCCATATCAGAGATCATCTCTGCCAAAATTCCAAGTCCCTGATCTATTGTTTTATTGAACTGCTCTTCCTCTTTGGAAATCACGTTCAAAATAAATTCTTTCTTCTCCTCCAGCTCCGGATACCCGTCTTTTGATCCCGCAATGACAGTTTCTGCAAGCTCCGGCAGGAATCCTTTGTGAATGCCGAGAAGTCTTCCATGACGGCAGGCTCTTCTAAGCAGACGGCGAAGAACATAACCGCGGCCTTCATTAGACGGCATAATTCCATCTGAGATCATAAAAGTCACAGAACGGACATGATCTGTAATGACGCGGATCGAGACATCATTGTTGTACTCTTCCCCGTATTCTTTTTCCGCAAGGCGGCATACGTGATCACGAAGCGCTTTAATCGTATCAACATCAAAAATAGAATCTACATCCTGCACAACAGACGCCAGACGTTCCAATCCCATTCCCGTATCAATATTCTTCTGCTCCAGCTCACTGTAATTGCCGTTTCCGTCATTGTCAAACTGTGTAAATACATTATTCCAAATTTCCATGTAACGGTCGCACTCGCAGCCTACTGTACAATCAGGACTTCCACAGCCGTATTTTTCTCCCCTGTCATAATACACTTCTGAACAGGGTCCGCACGGACCGGAACCATGCTCCCAGAAATTATCTTCTTTTCCGAATTTAAAGATACGTTCTGCCGGAATCCCCATCTTCTTATTCCATATTTCAAATGCTTCCGCATCGTCCTCATATACGGACGGGTACAGTCTATTCGGGTCAAGGCCGACTACTTCTGTCAGAAATTCCCATGTCCACTGAATCGCTTCTTCTTTAAAGTAATCTCCAAACGAAAAATTTCCGAGCATTTCAAAAAATGTACCGTGACGCGCTGTCTTTCCGACATTTTCAATATCTCCCGTACGGATACATTTCTGGCAGGTAGTCACTCGCTTTCTCGGCGGAATCTCCTGTCCTGTAAAATATGGTTTTAACGGCGCCATACCCGAATTGATAAGCAGAAGGCTCTTATCATTGTGCGGCACCAATGAAAAACTCTTCATCGCAAGATGTCCTTTACTCTCAAAGAACTCTAAAAACATTTTTCTAAGTTCATTTACTCCATATGCCTTCATTGCATTTTCCTCCTCTTTCGCTCCAAAAGCCTGTTTTATAATATATCATAGAGGGTTATATTTGTAAAGCGGACGCCAAAAAAAGGCGCCCGCTTACTGTAGGATTACAATACATGTGTTACAACTGAATA
>UMEY01032110.1_pt1 | contig 22387 bp, 30 predicted proteins | sample 1964881 | NCBI WGS metagenome assembly UMEY01 (sample SAMEA4836033, study PRJEB28245) | human gut metagenome | biome: gut microbiome; material: fecal sample | place: Denmark | collected 2008 | reverse complement strand
TCTTCCGATCAGTCCGGCAATAAAGGCGAATACTTCTTCTCCTGCATCCGGCAAATGTTCAAGAATAATATCTACAATTTTAAGAACAACGCTGACACCAACAATTTCAGCTAAATCTTCCATACTTTTTTCTTCACTGTTTTCTGAAAAAGTATCTGTAATTGCTTTGATTTCTTCCGGCTCAAAACATTTACCAAAATCTTTCAGTCCGATCTTACGAATAATTTTCGTCATAGGAAAAATATCCCTTGCGTTTAACGGTCTGATTTCATACATTTTAGGTTCAGCCTGTTCAATCGGTTCTGTTACCTGTGTTGGTACTGCCTGTACAATAGGTGACACATAAGCACCTACACCAAACTGCTCAACTGCCTGTGCTGCTGTAACATTTCCCTGATTAATCATTCCATTCATTGCTTCATTCATGCTCATAGTCCAAAATCCTCACTTTCTTATTTGCTTCTTTTTCTTCTTCCTGTTGCTTTAGGCTCTTCTTTTGGTTCTTCTTCCTCAACAGGTTCACTTTGTTCAGTTGGTTCAACGTCAACTGAAACTTCCTCAACAGTTTCTTCTTCCTGTTCTACTTCGACAATCTCAATTAAACCGCCAACCCTCACGATTTCATTTACACGTTTTACTGGCAAATCCAATGTGTCACCGATTCTGTAAAGTTCTTTTGTGTATCTGTCTGTAAACTCATGAATTACTTTTACTTTCAAAGTCATATAACCCCTTTCTTATGCGGCTGGTGTTGGATAATAAATCTTATACGGTAATGTGGTCAAATCTCCACCGATTTTCTGACTACATCTAAAGGTGTATTTACCAACACCTGCTTCTTTGTTTTTACCCTCAATGGATAATCCACTTGTACAAAGTGCATTTTCCATGATAACTATAATGGGTTTGCCTGTAAGTGTCTTGCCAACAAATGCGATATTTTCCCAATAATCACCTTTTTCAATGTTTGATTTGGATGTAATCACACTATACCCTTCAATGTCACTATTTGCGGACTGACCAATTACAGATGCTTTGATGATATCCGGGGTTAATTCCACAAAGTTGATTTCCATATTTGCAGTTTCACCCTGTTTTACATCTAATTCAGCAACAGCCACTAAAGCACCGTCTACTTCCACCTGTGCAACTTCCGGCACGATCTCAAACTTAGAACCGCCACTTGTCGCACCAACAAGAGATTCTGCAAAGTTCCATTTTTTTGTTCCGGCACTATCAAACGTCAAACCCTTATGAATTGTACCTGCACCAAAAGGGATATTACCCGGTGTTTTCTCTGTAACACCACTTGACTTAAATTCAGCCCCTAATGCTTCTGCCATTTTTATACCACCTTCCATAATTTTATATCTAAGTTAATTTGTATCTTATAAAGTTCAGCTTCTCCCGTAGGCACATAAAAAGCTGTGCTATAAAAAATTGCAACAACTGAACCACTATTCAGCGTTGCAATTTTTCCATTTACCGGGTGAAACTCTTTTTCAATTTTTCCCCTCATTCTTTCTAAATTTAACCGGGCATCTTTCCCCCGGCAGAATCCAGTCAGAATAAAGGTCTTTTCTTCTTCATTGTTTTCTAAAATCGGTTCAAACTCATTGTATTCCCCAACAAAATAAGGGTAGGTAACGGTTTGTGTCCACTCTAAAAACTCATATGGTACACCAATCTTTTCTAGTTCTGTACTCATAAAATTTAAAACTTCTTCCATTACCTACCCCCCTATCTTGCTTCTTAATATATCACCATATCTTTTTATCAGTTTGTTTTTTAATGCGGTGAAAGCATTGTACATTGGTCTGTTCGGGGTCTTACCTTTTGTGAAATAAAATTCACCCTTTGGTGCTTGATACACCCAACCGCCTTTCCTACCATCACCATGTAACGCATATTCACCTGTTCCAAATTCTTCCCAAATAGCATTTTCAAGGTTACTTCCAACTTGTCCATACTGTTCACCTGCCATAAAACTACCGCTGATGTTATACTCATATGAACCTTTGGTTTGACCTGTATCAACTCTTGAATTTCTTTGTGTTCTTGCTTGTAGTTCTCCACACGCTTCATGTAAGAACGCTTCACCTGCATCAAATAATGCTTCTTTTACTTTCAATCTGTTATCTTCAAATTCCAACGGCATACTACTGACCCCCTATGAATCTAAGATAAATTTCAAGATGTTCATTCATGTTCATTGGGTTATCAATCAGAAGTATTTCATATACTGCACCATGAATTACCATTCTTGCATTTTCAGATGTTACATCAACAATGGTTTCCTGTTCATCTTTGTTGATGATTCCAGTAAGGAAACTAAATGGATTCCATACCCATTTAGTTGACAGGGCTTTCAGGCTTGTAAAATCACATAAGAAAATATGTGTACTTTCTTGAATCTTAGCATTAAATACGTTGTGTTTAGAATCACCGGTTGATAAATCTAACCACCCACATAATGATGTACAATCAAGCCAGGTATTTTCACACGCACCTATGCTATTTTTAGCCCCTTTACCTTTTACCTGTAATAATGCATAAATGTTACCGCCAATACTCATATAATCAAAATCTAGCCTTTATATAAGGCTTTAAGAAACCAAGTAGGGTAACAGGATAACCCATAACCTGATTATTTGCATCCTGATCAAAATAAGTTACGCTGTGTCTTGACAATGTTTCTGATTTAATGCCTGTTTTTGGTCTGTTTTTTACATCCCATTTCAGCATTTCAAGAACACCTGCTTTAATATCAGCCGGATATTCAACCTTAGTCACTAAGTTATCAGGATGGTGGTATAAATCCCCATTCACCCTGATAAAATCATTCCCTATTTCTGTAATGGTGTACAGTCCATCATTCACACAAGATTGTGAAATTTGGACTGTATCATTTACTTTTAAATAGTCAGATGTTCCAATGATACGGTTTCCCCGGCTTTCTGCACGAAACCTCACAAACCGATTCTGAAAATTGTTGTTAGTGTACGCTCTGATCATTAATTCAGCAGCGTTCAGTTTGTCAGCAATAACAGATTCAGTCTGTCCAAAAAATTCAGGTAGTTTCATCACTTCATCAACTGCAATAATCATCAGATCACCGTACCTTCTTTATGCCAATACTGCACCGACTTTAGACTTAATCAGACCCATTTTTACATTCTTAGTGTTGAATTTCAACGCATAGTTGGAAGATGTACCCAGTTCTGTAAATGTAGGGGATTCTTTTACAATCTTATCTACTGCAAGAGAAAGACCATTTGGATGTAACACCTTACCCTGTTTTGTATAGAACTTATCAATACCTGCGGAAGTTTCAGGGTCATAGTTTGTTGTGTACTGGTTCTCATAATTTTTCTTATCGCAAGATAAGAAAGCACCTTCACCAAACAGATAAGTGCTGTAAACTGCATCTGAACTTTCACCTGTAACGGTAAATCTGTCGGTTACCAACACGTGCTTACCTGCAATTGTAGGAAGTGTAATTTCTTTCTGAATCACACCATCAACAACATATTTGTCATAATCAACCATTTCCATTTTTTTGTACTCTTTGAAGATCATGGAGTGCATAACCATCAAACCAAGACCACCTGCCATATCACCAAGTGCCGCCTGTTCTGCATCATAGATTGTACCTGCTTCAATGGACTTAGTACCCAAATCAAGTACATGGTCTTTAAGTTCTGCCACACTCATAACTGCCTGTGCAATATTCATCAATTCTCTTTCCCAAACCTGATTATAATATCCGGCAATCTTGTTTCTGATCAGCGTCATAGGGTCAGCACCCGTCAACTCTTTTGTAAAGTCCTTCGCCTGAAATGCTTTCATTCTCTGAATCAACATACAAGTCTGCTTGTCACCGCTGATCTCAACAGGTGTGTTGTTCGTCATACCATCATTGTTCAGAGCTTCCATGTTATCTTCAAACGCATCCAATGGTTTGTAAATCGGAATAGTGGCAACATTACCTTTTTCACCAATCAAATCCATGATTGAACTATCCTGCTGCACAATGCCGGAAAGAATGATAGGGGTAGCCCAATAATCCGCTTCCTGCATCATTCCGGCAAAAACTTCTTCATCAAATTCAAATCCACCAAAATTACCTGTTCTTGGCATATTCTTTCACCTTTTTAACCTTTCTTAATGTGTATTTAACTGTTTAAACAGTTCCGGGTTTTCCTGTTTCAGTTTCATTCTTTCGTTGTAACCCATTTTCAAGAACTGCTCTTTTGTGACGGTCTTGTCTTTACCACCTGTCGGTAAGTTATTTTCAAGAATCCGTCTATTACCATTCTGCTGATTACTGCCGGATACTTCAAACATGGCAGGATGCTGTGTTTTTAATCCTGAAATAAGGTCATCTTCACCCTTGATTTTTCCATCATCACCAAGTTTTACTTCACCCTTTTCTTTTGCTTTGAAAACCAAATAGTCAACATCAACTGCCCCGGCAGCTACCAAAGCAAATTTCAATGCATTTTCTGTTTTCAGATCAGCATTTTCCTGTTTTAATGTTTCAATCTCTGATTCATAATCAGTAATTTTCTGCTGCAAACCTTCATCTTTCCCGGTTGATTTCTTTAATTCTTCAATCAGGTTGTTGGCTTTAATCAGTTCAGCATCTTTCCCGGATAAATCCGTTTCAAGGCTTGTGTACTTATCCTTACTCACATAAGCACCGTCTGTCAGATTGGCTAATTTAATCTGTTTGTCCTTATTCGCTTCATCCTCATTAAATTCATTGATTTTTGAAATAAACTGGTTATACAGTTCTTCACCTAAGATTGCTTTTAAAAATTCCATGTTTTTCTTCCTTTCTTTTCTGTTACGTTTTTATATGTGGTGTCACCACGAACAGACAACAGTTTATATCCCATGTTGCAAGGGTTATTTCAGCAGCAGTTTAAATGTCATAAGCCTTTTTCGGACAAAATAAAAGCACCCTTTTCAGGATGCTTTAAAAACACTATTTAACCCATAGATGGGAGATAAATCGGATCACCTTAACCTTTCTTTGTGGATTTACGTTTCATGTGCCACTTATCCCCCTTTCAGAACTCATATAAGCGTCATATAAGCATTAAAAAAGCACCTGTGAAGATTTCCCTCACAAATGCTTTAATACTTTGTAACAACATCATTATCATCAGGTTCAGATTTCACCAATCCAAAAAATTCTTCAAATTCTTTTTTCGCCCAATCCGGTGCATCTTCTTTAATACACCATTTTTCTGCTTCATCATCAATGTATGCATATCCTTCTGTAATACACTTTGGTTCACCCATCATTGTTATTTCACTCCTTTCAAAAGTTCATCTAACTTTCTACCAAAAATCTGTGCAAACTCACGTGGATTTTCTCCACCGTAATATTCTGCAAAGGTTTCTGCAAAACATTCTGATTCAGAAGTCATTCCATATCGGCTGACTTCATCACAATCTTTTTGTAAACCAACATATGTTGTTTTTAGATATTCAGGGTGTGATTTCTTATATTCATCTACACATTCCTGAATAAAATCATGTTCCCACCTGCTATTATTCATTTTACACATACTGTTAGAAACATAATGACCATATTCATGAACAAAAGTTTTTCGTGTAGTTGCGTTAGCAACAGTCCATTTACTTTCAATGCAGTATTTTTCGTATTCAGCAAATGCTTTAAGGTCTGAATGATATTTACCATTCAATGCCATTTCTACAGGTGTGCCATTATAATAATACTGGAAATAACCAACTGCATTTTTCATTGAAGATGGTGCTTTACAAACCAGTTTAGGAAGTTTTGCAGGGTTCATCTTCACAAAATTGGGATATTCTTTTTCAAAAGCATCCATCCAACTGACCGCATCACATAGTATTGTTTCATCAATTGGATATTTCCTTGAATCAGAAAAAGAAATATTATATTTATCAGATAAAGCTTTAATTGCTTCTTTCTTGGTTTTGTAGTTTTGTGGAAAATTTATTCCCTGCCAGTTACCACTTTTCACATCTATTGTATCAGCATTAGCAGGCAGATGTAAATATCTCTGTTTAAAGTCTGCAAAATCTGCACTTTTATCAAGTCCAAAGTATGCAGCACGTTCTTTCAATTCATTCAGTTCATCTTCATCCAAAGCCCACCTTGCACGTTGCAACAAGCAGCACCGACAGTTACAATCTTCTTTTGGTTTCCCAAAATGCCCCGGTGCTTGTGCTTTCAAACCGTCAATTTCAAAATCTTCATCTAGTTCCCTGATCTGACCATCCAACATCCTATGATGTGACCTAGTTCTGTTATCAAGTGTACTGTCCCATTGCTTCACAATATCTGCACCTTTTTCTTTTGCCCTATATTGTGCGTCAAGTGCTGCACTTTGCTGTACTCTATGCCCTTCTGTCCGAGCAATACGAATTGCATTATTAATGGAAGTGTTAAAAGGGCTATTCATTCCCTTTGCAATCTTCCCGGCAATCTCATTCCAAGTAGAACCGTTTGCAATTCCCCTTGAAAGTTCAGCCCTGATTGAACGCTTTAAATAATTGACATCTTCACCTAATCTGGCATATAAACCTTTTGACAATTTACTGTCAGTCTGCAAGGCTTTTACAACCTGTTCCTGATTGATGGGGATAATCAGCGGTATTCCTTGCTTTGTTAAATCGTACATCACACCGACATATCCATCATGATAAGATTTTTGCAGATAATCTGCAATGGAAGTAAATTCTTCTGATTGCAGATTATCAAGAATACCTTCAAGCTGTTTCTTCAAGGCTTCCTGATACTGTTTCTGATAAATGATGCTTTGCAGGTTTTCAAGGTCAGTCCGGCTTGAAAGTTCCATAATTTTCTTTTCGCAATCATTCCGGGCTTGACCATAAACCCTTTCTAATAACTTAATCAGATGTTTTTCTGCATTAAGATGTGCCTGTTGTACTTCCTTCTGCGATTTGTTCACCAGTATCACCACCTTCATCATCAGGTATCAATCCATCAAGGTCATTCTGAACTTCTTCCACCTTAGCGGCTTCATCATCAGGTAACTGGTCTTTTATTTCTTCATAGTCAATATCAAGCACATCACAAATGTACTGAATTACTAAATCATTACCAAGCACCTGAACTAAACTCATCAGCATATTGATTTCAACATTTTTTCTGTTGGCATCTGTCAGTTCATTCTGTTTATTTTCCTGTTCATTACTCATTACTTCATGTTTGAACTCAAAATAAACATCTGTGATCTGATAATCTGTACCATTCTGCTGATTGATTTCATCAATGCAGACTGTCACGATCTTACGCAAGAATCGTTTGATATTTCTTTCAAGATGCTTGCATCTAAGATCAAGTAAAGAGTATGCAGCTTTAATTGCAATATTGGTTGTTGCTGAAGTATCTTTCAGACCTGACATATTCAGTCCCATACCAAAACGATATATGTTCTTTTCATCCAGTTCCATTTTTACCTTCCGGGCTTCATAAGGTACATCAATCGTGTGTACTTCAATCCCACCTTCTGCACCAACCCCTACAATTTTCTTTGTTTTCAAATTCTGCTGCAATTCGTCAAGATTATCCCCTTCAAATCCTTTGACCGCATAAAGTGGATGGTCAAAGTCAATCAGGTTGTTTGAAAGACTACTTGCCATCAAATCATAATCATCAATCAAATCTTTTATTGGTTTCAGATTACTAATCTGCTTTTTATTGTTGTCTAACCTGAAAAAAGGAAGAAAACCCAATGAATCAATGTATGTCTGATCTGACTTATCCCCATCAACTTTATACAAAATATGTGGTCGTGGGTTCACATCAATACTTGTATCTTCTTCAATTTCTCCCTGATCAGATTGAACATAATAATAAACCTGTTCATCATCCCAATCCATGATTTTCTTCTGTTGGTGACCTTCCTTGTCTACTCTGTCAACATACCAATACAATACATGGGCTTTATTATCAGATGCAAACCGGGCTTCTACTTCTACAACACCAATACTGTCTGCACACGTAAATTTTAACTTATCGGATGCATCTTTCATTGCATACATATAAGCAAATCCCTTTGTCTGACAATCTGTGATTGTTCCTGATAGTTCGTCAATGAAATCATCATTGTTATTGAATCTTGCATCAAGTTCAGTCTGTAATTCAGGAATATCCGAGAACACAAAACCATCATTCCCTGAAAGTGTGTATTGTGTACCCTGTTCTACCAACTCTTTAAAGAATGGGTGTGCTATTTTCACGTTTGCCCTTGCTTTATCTTCCACAAGTTCACCATCAGCATTGTAATAAAACAATCTTAAATTTTTAATGTCATGGTCACCATCAAAATACCTTTCACCCATCCGGGCAAAATGCTTTTTCGTGGATGCGGCATCTTCATCAATAAATAATTTAATTTCTTCTGTTGTCAGCAATGCCAATCACCCCTTCCATAATCTGATCTGCAAGGTTTATAATTCCATCACCATGAACACCAAAGAAATCACACATCTGTTCTTCACCTTCCACTTGATTACCATAGGAAAATTGAAAAGCGTGTACCAATTCATGAATGATAGTAGACCTTGCTACTGATTTTGATAGTCCTGATCTGATATTGATTACCTGCTTATCATATTCACATAATCCCAAATTATAGTGTTCTGCATCAGGTGTCATTTTTTTCTTACTACCATTTGTCAGTTTCACTTTCCAAATATCATTATGTATTCTAATGTTCATAGTTTCATACCTCATACTAAATAATCCATTTACCACCTTTGTTGATATACTTCTCTAACGCATACCGCATAGCATCCATAAGATGATTGAAATCATCAATAGGTTTATTTAATTTATTTCCAAACTTATCCTTGTCCCATGTGTAATTACTAATTTCCGTCAGGAAATTCACACACCGGGGATGGATTATAATTTCAAAGTCCTGAATAAACTGCACACCTGCGTTTATACTGTCTTTTCCTTTTTCTGCACCCTTAACCCTAAGACCATACCCTTTTAACTGATCAATACTCTTAGGTTCAGCAGAATCAGCGGTAATTTTTTCTTTTCCATACCCCATACTGCTGATATTTTGATAAATCTTTTCGTTGGAAAGACCCGGCTCATACATTTCATCCCAAACAAATATTTTTTTGTTCTGAACATCAATGAACCCACAAAACAATGCAGATGGGTCATTTGTATAACCAAAGTCCAAACCAAAGGCTGAACTGATTGTGTACTGCTGCCTGATCTGCTCTAAAGTAAAGGCTTCTTCTTTCCAGTTCTCATATACAAGACCGTCAACAATACCCCAATCACCAAGACCTGCTACCGCATAACGTCTTGGGTTCTGTTTCCGCATGGTTTCAAAAACCTTTAAGTCTGCCTTATCCAACCATTCATTGCATTTATAATTGGTTGTCAATGCAAGTGTTTCATCATCCGGGTTATCAAAAAACCGCTTCTTTAACCAGTGATGTTCATTCCAAGGGTTAAAAGTAACGGTAATCTGTTTGAATAAGTCTGAACCTTCCGGGACTGCACCACGAATAGATTCATCAAGCATATTAAAATCATCTTCTGAACTGATTTCATATGCTTCTTCAATCCACATCCAACACAAGCATCCTTTGTCTACTGTGATAGATGTAACTTTCAATGGGTCATCTAGTCCTCTGAAATAAATCTTTTGACCTGTTGGTTTGTAGGTCATTTCAAGAGGACTTTCTTTTATATCCCAAAAGGCATCTACACCTAATCGGTGTATAGCCCATTTCAATTCTGTAAAACAAGAATCTTTTAATGTTCGGTAAGTTTTTCTGACAACTAATGTATTTGCATCAGGGTATGCCATCATGTTAGTAATGTACCATAATGCAGTTGTCTTTGATTTTTTGGAAGCACGTGAACCCTTGACAGCCCTGTATCTACCTTTCCACCGCCAAAATGTACCGTAACCCTTACCAACTACTTCCGGCAGCTTAATATTCAACTTGCCGGATTTATTTGGTTTGTAATCTTCCGGGTACAGAATAAACTTCTGATACCCAAACACATATTGACTTGTGGGTTGTCTGTGCTTAGTCCTCAAGATCATTAGCCCCCGTAATAACAACAGGCTGTGTGATATTCACATCAAGTTTATCGTTCCACATACCAAGATGCTTTCCAAGTAATTCCAATGCTTTCAGCTTTGAACCAATTTTCACTTCACGTTCAACGCTGCCGCCAAACTCATTATCAGATTCTTTGTATTTGATTGATTCAATGCAAGCAAGGTCATCATCTGTTGCATCTTCTCTGATTCTTCCATTGCTGTCTACAACATCCGTCATTTTTACAAATGCTATCTTTGCAAGTTCTAAAACAACTCTGTCCTGATTGACCCCTGTTCTTTTAGAACGTGCTGCCATTGCTTTTGAAATAGCTTCTTGAACCATAACATTTGATAACAAACGTGATGATTGTTCCTGTGCTGTTTTTACTGAATACCCTGCCCTGATAGCTGCTTGTGTACCATTCAAGTCAATCAGGTATTCTTCTACAAATCGTTGCCTTTGTTCGCTTAACTGCCTTTTCGCCATCTGATACACCGCCTTTCTACCGTTTTATAAACAAAAACTGCTGCAAGGTAGGAGGTTCACCGGGTGAAAAGTCCGGCTATAAAGCACCCTTGCAGCAGATAGACAATAAGCAAAATTAAAAAATGCAGGTTATTAATATGAAATAACCTGCACAAATTCATAGTTTATATAATAGCCTTAAAATAAAGAGTTTTCAACATACATGATGTGGCAAAAAGTGGCATTTATAGGAAATATGTTAAATTTTTATGCTTTTCTTCAAATGCCGCAAGTGCCTTTTTATGTACGTCACGTACAAAACGATATGATTTCTTCATTTCAGCAGCAGTAATTTTTAAACTTTTTTGTTGAACATAAACCCTGTACAACACTTTTATGTAATCTACTTGATGTAATTCTCTGATTTCCCTTATAATCTGTTCTTTTGCATCAACAAATTTATCTATTTGTGCATTAATGTGTGCATCAAGTTCAGTATAACGCACAACGTCAGAACATAATTTATCACCGACAGCAGAAGTTTGTACACGTTCCTTGCTGTAATCAATACCGCCCGTACTCATAGCATTTAGTTTCATTTCTGATAATCGTTCTATGTCCTGATTGATAGCTTCATCTATTGTTCCTAACTGACTAAGGTATTGTTCAGCAGTCAAATATTTCTTTTTTTCGCTCATTTTTACCTCTCTTTCTAAAATGTTACAGTTTGTTACAGTTAAAAACTATACTAAAACACCCTTCAAACCCTTGTATTTACTGAATGTTACAGTTTGTTACAGTTACACTTAAATTCTATATTCTTATATTTTTACTTTTTATGCCTTACCTAGTATATACTGATTATTAAAAATATAAAGAATTTATCTTTAAGTGTAACAACTGTAACAACCGCATAAATAAAGGATTTTAACTGTAACAACAACTGTAACTAAGTGTAACTCAAACTGTAACAACTACAACTTTAACGCTTTTGGGTCACCTAACTTTATACGATTTTTCCAACGCTGCAACTTATATTCTTCCATATCTTGCGTTGGAATACCATCATACATAAAATCTGTTACCCTTAACAATAAACGTACATCACCAATTTCTTCTACCAAATTATCAAATGCATCATTTACCGTTACAGGTGTAGGGTTTTCCTTCCTCATTCCCCTACTTAGTTTTAAAGCTGCTTTTGCCAATTCCGCACATTCTTCTGCCAGTTGTTCCAGTATTGCGGATTCTCCAACTTTGTCAATTATTTCTTTCATGATCACTTAAATATCCTTCCTGATTTCTTGTGTTTTAAAGTTACCCTTCCAACAATTTCAAACCCGGCAAGTTCTACCAATAATCTGAAAGACTGCATCACCTTATGATTCAACTTATCGACATCTTGTTCTTCTTTCTTTACGTGTCCCATAGCCACACCTGCGGTTGGGTCAATATATCCTTCACTATTTTTATATGCCATATTATCAATTCCTTTCTTTACATTTTCGCACCACGAAAAACAACAATCATTGACGGAAATGGTGCGGCATCTTTCGCATCACCAAATTTTAACCTACCTTTTACAAATCTGACTTCACTTCTATTCAAAATGAAATCATGAAAATATTTTGTATCAGTTCTTGCAGGTATCAGCATAACAACTACTGTATTTTCCTTGTGTCCTTCCCAATAACATTTTTCCACCCATTTATAAATTTCTCTACCATAAGGGGGATTACAAAAAACAACTTCCCCCCCCCCAGTCCTGCATAAGTCCATTATCTGATTTAGTGAAATATTTACTGCATTTATGATTACTTTCATCAGAGCAAGGATCAAGTGTAAAATGAAATTCTTCATTTAATGTATTAAAAAATTCTTGTGGTGTTGACCAATTATCCTTATTACTACTAAACATAAGTTCATTATTCATTCTGTTTTACCTCTTACCATATTATCCCATTCACAATCATGTTCCTGATACAATAAATCAGAATCTAATAGACGCAATGTGCCGTTTTCTATCTCCGGGTATGTTTCATACTGCATGATTGCTTTATTTGTCCTGTCATACAAAATTACATTCATTGGTGTAGTGAATGTTTCTCTACTGCACACTACCCATAATGAAAATAGACTAAAGATAAAACTCAATGAACTAAAAAACAAGCAAAAAATAGATAAGTATTTTATTCTATTCTTCATTCTTTTCACCCTCATTTCTTGTACAATGCTCACAGTTACCAAAACAATCATTTTCTTTTTCCTGCTCTTCAATGCTTTTGGATGCCATGCATAAAGCAAGTGTAACTACTCCAACCGTACAACCAATGAATAAAGAAACAACACTAACAATTACATAACTCATAATTTCACACCTTTCTGAATACTCTTACTATTTTTTTGTTTAGTCTTGTTGCAACAGTTTCCAACCCTAACCGTTTATTAATCTGCTTACTAAACACAATATTTGACATAGGCTGCATACTATTTTCTGCACAAAACACCTGATACCTTTTGTAAACGTCAGCGGTTGGTTCATCCTCAATCATTTCAATTCCCTGATCATCAATAAATGCCTTAATAGGGTTGTTTTCATTTTCGTATTCTTCCACCTGCTGCTGAACTTTTTCAGACTTAGTGAACTCATTATTTTCAATGATTCTTCTTAATCCCTCTATTCCAACCCTGATTAAATATTCTATTGAACTTTGTTCAACAAGTTCATACTTAATGTACGGATTATATTCCGGGTCAACAGTCCCATCCGGCAGGTATTTTGAAAATCGTGCATTAAATGGGATAATAACCAATCTTCTAAGAACAGCCCCGGTCTTATCTTTCATACGTGGAATGTCATTAGCTGAAAACAGCAGCTTCACATATGGGTTAAATTCAAAAGGGTCTTGTCCTTTTCGTTCTGCTTTGATTCTGTTTCCTGTCACCACTTTTTTGAATGTTGATACCTGTGAGCCTTGCAGAAAATCATCACCAATATCATCACCAATATTTGCTAGTTTTCCGAACATCATAGAAGTGCTAAAACGGTCACCAAGTTCTTTTAAATCAAGTGCTGAAACATTCTCTTCACCCAATACAGCTTTTACCATATCAAGAAAGGTAGATTTACCATTGCTTTTATCACCTGTCAGAATAAAGGCTTTTCCTAATTCATTTCTTCGATAAAAGCAATAACCAATACATTCTTCTAACAATGCCCGGATTGGTGCATCATTGCAAGCCAATTTATTTAATGTACTGTCTGTGAGTTCGTTGTAAGCATCCGGCACATAATCCCAAGGGATGCGATTTGTAACAACAAGATCAGGACTGAAAGGCTGCATCTTCCCGGTAACAACGTCAAGTATTCCATTATTGAAGGCAATATATCTTGCATCTGATTGATTGCGTTCATCAACAATCAGTTCCATATACTCTAATACTTCTTTTCTTTGTGCTTTTTTTAGATTTGGTATCTGCTGAATCATTGCTGTTTCAATGGTCTTGTACCCGTTTGTATATGTACCATCTTTATAAATGTGCAACTGATTATTAATTTTTACTACATAACAGTTATTTTTTAGGTAAGTTGCAAAACGGTCAAATAAAAATGTTTTGTCATGAAAGAATATCGGTTTTTGAAACGCTTCATCCCTAAGAATCACTTCCAGTTCTTCATCTGATAATGATTCCTTTAATACAAATCTGTTTAATATTCTGATAGCTTCCCTTGTTTCATCCACGCTGAAATCATTAGACTGCAAAGTAAGAATATAATTGAACAATGCCTGATTTCTACCATCACCTGCATCCATATCAAGAAAATCGACTGCTGCACGTACCGGGAACAACCATTTTGGCACTTCCTGATATGTTCCACCTTCTTCAATGTCCCATTCAATAAAGCGTTCTTCCCCATCAATCTTTAAAATCTCATAAGAAGTACGTGAACCAAGTTTAATATCAGCCGTCAGACCTATTGCAAGTGGTGCGTGGGTACGATTTCTTGTTATACTGCTATTTTTAAACAAAAAATGTCTACCCCTACTGGTGCAGTACACCCGGCAATCAAGCTGATATTCTTCTACAATATCCATCAATATTTCTGACTGTTCTGTATCATCAATATCTATTAAAATTGTATCATCAGCCAGTACCCCGGCATATCCCGGTAGATTCTTCACTTCTTCAAATGTCCTGAATGTTGTTCTGTTTTTAAAGGCTTCAATAGCCACTTTCCCTTTACTTTTGATGTAGCCTTTATAAAGCATATTCTCACCACCTAACTGAATACTTCTGAAAGCAGCTTTTCAAAAAATGTACGATCACGCATTGTATCATCAAATTCTTTTTTACTGTTTCGCATTTTTTCTTTTGCTTTTTTCAATTCTTCTCTGCTATTTTTCACATTTTCATGATAATGCTTGTAACCCTCACTATTTTTCTTATAACCTGATCGCAACTGCACCCATCTGTTTAATTCATGTTCGGTCTGTTTCACTTCTTCTTTACATCTCACATGGATGGTTGCCCACGTTTTAGCAATATCATCAAGACCCTTTAACTTTTGTTCAATGTGTGATTGAATTTGTTCAGTTAGTTCAGGGGTTTCACTTCGTTCGATCAATTTTAGCAATTTTCTGACCTTTGCGATTTTCCTGCAAGAAAGAAATTCTTCTAAATGAATCAGCATTTGACCATGATCATATTTAATAATTAAGTCTGTCATTTTTATCACCTCACTTTATACCGCAACACCAAACTGACTTAACCGCCTTTTAGCCGCATCAATATACCATTGTTTATCAAGATTTTTGGGGACTTTTACCCCATCACAAACCGCATCATTGTACACAAAACAATGGTCAGGTGTATCTGCAAATTTTTCAGGTTTTCCACGTTTACCGCCCCCTTTCAATAACCGCCCATCTTTTAAATCATTAGATGCAAAAACCCTGTAACACTTGTATGTGTATTTTACGGTTTCAGGATATTCATATAAGGTTTTAATAACCCTTACCCCTGTCTTACGTTCTACCGGGCTGCAATGTTCGTGTTCCACCCATTTGTATTTATCGGACAATTTCACTAATTTTTGAAACATAATCAATTCATCACAATTATTAATAGTCTGATCAACTGGTGTCCCATGTACCATATAATCAACCAACGCTTTATTCAGTATCGGTAAATCATTATCTATCGGTGATAACTCTTTCAGATACTTACCGATTCTTTCAACACCACCATCAATATCAACCCATAGATAATTATTCACATCTTTCTGATAGATTTCATGTATGCAATCAAGTTCTAAAAGTATCTCACACTTATTAGTGGAACAACGCTGTTCCCACTCCCAACAAATATCATCCATCATGTCAAAGGCTTCCTGTGTGTCCGGCACCTGAACAATCAAACCATCTGTATTAGACTGAATCAGCCTGAATCCCGGTATTACTTCTAAATGCTCTATTAAATCAAGCAACATCAATTGACCATTGATGCACATACAGTTATTGTTACGTGGATCGTATGCTGCATTACTTTCATCTTTCATACCACCTGAAAGTGCGTTCAACATTTTCTTATATGGCAATTGTGCCTTTTTCCATTTTTTAGCTTCTGCCTTTGTGGCGGCATGGGTTTGCTTATATTTCAGAGCCTTTCTTGTCTTATAAACCTTTGTGTAGTTATCATTGGTTGCTGCCCTTGTGACCAACCCCCACGCTATAAGCATAGAAGGATAATAGTTGTTTACGTCTACATGATACAAAGCACCTCTAAAATAAGATGGTTTTTCTGTTGCCCCATGTAAACCACCAAAACCAAACGTGTGAGGGATTCCGGCAACCATTAGGTCAAGACTTTGTGCTTTATACCATGCCTTTTTTGCAGCTTTATCATAATGCTGTACCCCCAAGGACAACGCTTCCTGTCTTTTCTGTTCAAACCAATCCTGCACGTATTTGTATTTTTTTAATTGAATACAAGGTAAGAAGAAAAATTCAAATTCATCATCCCATGATCTTCTTTCACACCCTAACACCTTTGCAGTTATACGTGCTTCACTATCACCTATATTTGAAAGATTTACCATATCCGGGAAAGCATTTACAATTCCACGCATTGCTTCAAATTCATCCACTTTTTGCATGAAAACTTTTATAGTTTCTTCTACATCATGCTTACAGTAAAATACTGTTTGTTCAATTTCCTTTGGTGTCAATTTTCGATTTATATTAAATGGTACTTCTGTTTCTTTGATATTTGAGCCAAGAAACCCTTCCAATGTTTTCAAACCAACCGGGGGATTTGGCATAACATCATAATTGATCATGTGAACTTTATTAAAAGCCCTTGAAAACTGCCATCCCTCTTTTTTATCCACAATAATGTGATCATTTACTTTTTTAGGATCAAGTCCCAATAAAATAGCTTTCATAATATATTGGTCATAATGTCTATTATTGTAACCTACCCATATATTATTTATATTTGCTTCATATAGCTGTCTAAGTTCCTTTGGGTTATTAATAATCACATGAACAGATTTTTTCACCATATCAACGAAAACAGCAAGCCAATCATACTTAAAAACCTCAAAATCGTAAAATATCATCATTTCACCTACTTTTAAAAAAGACGGTGGGGGGGGGATAACCCAACCACACCGCCTATATTGCATATTATCGTCTTGTAGATGTTTTGTCTACATTCTAATCAAAAAAATTTAGCAATCGAATACCTCTTTGATACTCATAGAGTTAAATGCCTTTGCTTTCCACTCAATTTCTGCTTCAACCCTTCCCTGTATTTCCTGAAAAATGTCAAGAACACATCCGGCAAAATCTTCATAGTTGATAAATTCAGGTACAATTTTCGTTTCCAATTTATCAAGCCACGTGCAAACTGATTTGATTGCCATTCCATCAGTCCATTTTGGTGAACTATTACCGCTGATCACACGATTGAAGAACAGTAATCTTCCTTTAAACTCACCTTCTTTAATTTTTGCACAAACCGCAAACATCAGCTTATCTTTTGCATTTGTCAGTTTAATTTCCATTTTATCAAAACCGACAATATAAGTACCATCCGGCACATCTTCAAATGCAGAAGAATCAGCCGCTTCTACCTCTTTCTGTAATTCATCCAAATTTACTTTACTGTCAAATGCTGCAAAATCAATACTCATAATTTTTTACCTTACCTTTCTTATAAAACTCTCATTAAAATAATTCCAATAATACACACGATACATATTTTTGTGTAATTATTACGGTTTTCCTGTTCCTTATCACCGATTACACCCAACCCAAACAAAAGTGCTAACATAAAAAGTAATATTTCCATATGTTCACCAACCTTACCGGGTTCTTCTACGTCTTTGACGTGGTTGTGGTTCAGGTGTTTCAGGTTGGTTCATTGCATCTTCAAGCGGTTCTGCTGGGGTTTCTGCATCATCAGGTACTTCATCAGATGCCGCCTGTTCAGTAACCCTTTCTTTTCTTGTGCGTCTAGGTGGTTTCTGTAAATCCGGTTTCGGTACAGAATCAGCTACTTCACACGCTTCATCAAATGGTACTTCTTCCTGTCCCGTAAATGCTTCATCAATTGCTTCATCAACTGCTGCCATATGATCAGCAACTTTCTGTTCATTTTCAGCCTGAACTTCTGCACGTGATTTTCTTTCACGTTTTTTTGGTGGTTCTTCGGATTCAGAAGATGTTGGCTGTGCGGCTGTTTCTGTTTTCTTTCTTCCTGCCCTTGAACGTCTACCGTTTGCATCCGGCTTTTCAATATCCGCTGCAACTTCCTGATCTGCCTGATTCATTTCATCATCAGATTTGTAGTCACCCAATTCATAATAGTTTCTGATCTTGTCTACTACATAATTCAGATCATTGTCAATCGCATAAGCCGGAAACATACCAAGCGGTGATTTTACAGTATCTTTTCCGCTGTTCTGCGTATAGAAATAATACTTTGCTTCATTTACCCCTGTTCTAAGTACAACTGTGAAAAGCCCTTCAATTGTAATCTTTTCACGCAACAGTTTCCCAATCAGCTTAACAGTAGTCAGCCCATTATCTAATGTTTCTAAATGGGTCATATAAACCACTACAACATCATCAGGAAGGTCTTTGCAGCAATCAATGATTTCAAAATAATTTGCACCAAAATCGTTGTACTTGTCCCATCCAGTTTCTTTGATACGGTTCATGTATGGGACTGCAAGAATATACTGGAAGTCATCCACCACAATCAACTTCTTACCTGCCGCCGCCTGTTCTTTCATGTACTTTACAATCTTCCGGGCATCCGTTTCATTATTTAACATATCAAAGTGGTTTTTAAACGGTAATGGTTTTCCTACTGGATTGACTACTGCTGTGATTGCAGCATCACAATTTCTTAAACTTGTACTTTTTCCTGTACCTGATTCACCCATGATCAAAACTTTCTGTGCCATACTTATTTATCCCCTTTCTTGAACTTACTGAACAATCTTGCAAAGAAATTATCCTGTTCTTTCATTACCTTCTGCTGTGACACCTTTGCAAACTGTTTTGCCTGAAAGCGTTCAGCAGTAGAAACCTTGTTTCTATAACTTCTGTGACTTCTGATTCTGTGATTTTTCGCACTACTCATTTTCTTCATCCTCTCTTTCACCTTCGATTACTCTACTAGCCCACATATCAGCCCAGTGTAAAATCATGTACAACTGGGTTTCGTGACCCTTAATTCCATAATTTGCGGTATCATATAAACCGTCATGGTATCTGATAGCAAATTCTTCTTCTTCGGTTAAATCAATAAACAAGGTTGCCAATTTGATTGACCGGGTTGCATGATCAAGCGGTAATAAATCCGGGTTGCGTTTCCAAGGTTTTGCTTCGGACTGTTTATATTTCTGTTCCGGGTTCGCCTTCGTTGGTCTACCATCTTTGATCATATTTGGTACATACATCTGCTTACCATAGTCCCCACACTTGCCAAGGTCATGAAGTAATGCGGCAATGATCACACTTTCCTGAATCTCGTTATAGGCTGCACCACCAAGAAGGGCAACACCAATTTTTTCAGCACAAAACATTACATTGACTGAATGTGCAGCAAGTCCACCCTTTTCAAATGAATGGTTGCCGCCTGATGCAGGTGCTTCAAAAAATCCAATTTCACGCATATAGGAAATTAAATCAAGAACACCATCCCTATTAGTCTTTAACAATGCACTTCTGATAATATCAGGGTAATTATATTCAACCGCTGTTGCTAATTCATTTGCACCTTCTGTTTCTTCAACTGTTACATCAACTGTTTCTTTTTTTGCCATGTTTCTATTCTCCTTTTAAAATTTTATTTTCAAAGTGTTTCCACTTTGTTTTTAAGATATTGTAGTTATACGCTGCATTCGTTTTATCACCTTCGATAATACAAAGGATAAGGTTCTTAAAAACTTCCAAGTATTCCGGGTAAAGTAATACAGCGATTCCATTTGAATTATCAATCTGTCTAAGATTCACAAGCTGTAAAGATGATGGTTTCCCGTTTGTTCCTTTCACTTCACAACCAATAAATACACCGCTTACACAAATCAATATGTCGGGTATTCCTGATTTTTGGAAACCGCCGCCCCAAATTTTTACATACCATCCTTTTTGTGGTACTACCATCTTGTCTTTTCTATATCCTGCCGGATAAATACCGACTGAATGAAACCAGCTTTTGATACGATTTTCAAAGTTTTTCTCTTCTGCCATTAAAATTCACCTTTCTTTTTCTGTCTTTCATAATACCGTTCAGTATCATAAACATAACCATTTGCATATGCCATCAACCAAAGGAAAAAACAATTTACAAGCATGATTGCTACGGGTTGCCATGATATAATTACATCCACCAAACACATCCAAAATAGCAGGCTTGCTAAATTCACCCAAATCAACACTTTCAGGACTGTGTTTTTCAATTTTCTAAGTACCCTACGAACTTTTAAATAATTCATCTGTCAATTCCTTTCCTTCCTGCAACGCTGCAAAATTTTGTTCTTCAAAACTACCCTTAACCAGTAAGTAATAGTAGAAACATGGTCTATTCTGACCAATACGATGAATACGTTTTTTTGACTGTTCCCATAGATCACAAGACCCTTTTCCAAGTGGTAATGTGTAGTAAATAATTTTGTTTGCTTTTTGATAATTACCACCCATTGCCCCGGCTTGATATTGAACGAACAAAACACTATTGGAAATTTCTTCATAGGCATACATTGACATTCCAGAGCCATTCACATAGCTTACTTCCCTACCAAGTGATTCACATATTTTTTTCAGTTTGTTCAGTTCTTCGTTGAAATTGTAAAACACAATCAACCTATCTTCTGTGGATTCCAATAAGTCCCGGAACGCATCTAGTTTTTCCTTATGGTACTGACCGCAAAGTTGTCTTGCATATAATGTTTTTGTCAGACTGTTATCCCCGATCAATTCAACCGTTGGTGTCACATCATTACCTTCAAAGTCTGAATCATCTTTAAACTTACAAAGATTCAATGTATCAAGTAGCAAGTAACTGTTTTTGATGAAGTGTCTGTATTCTTTAGTAGGTTTCAAGAAAATCTTTTGTTCAATCTGTTCAGGCAGTTCAATCACTTCTTCCGTTTTCATGAATACCGCACCATATTCTGCAAGTTTTCTTTTCAAATGTTCAACATTTTTGTACCCTATTACAACTTCACGTTTGAAATCTCCTACATCAACCCATTCTGTATCAACATAGCTGTTCCAAAATGCTTTTTTGCTAATAGTCCAACCTAACAATTTAAGCTGCGACCATAACCGTTCATATTTTCCGGCTGTTGGTGTTCCCGACAGCAATACTACTGATTCAGGCTGCATCTTTAGAATGAATTTTGACCGTTTAGCGTTCTCATTACAAATAAGGCTAGATTCATCAAGTAACAATGTAAAGTCGGTTATATGAGCTATATACTTGCGTCTGAATATCAAATCATAATTGATTACACCGACAATTTGAATGTTCTGATCATACAGGTCTTTGGTTTCAACCAGTGTTCGGAAGTTCACACCTTCACTTTTCTTTGTCAAGTCCATAACCCTGTATTCCGGGTAATACGTTTTCATGTGATTAACCCAGTCATCAATCTTTGATTTTTGGCACACAATCAGATTTACCGTATTGTTCAGCAAGTACATTTTTTCAGCACCTACAAAAGTTTTACCAAGACCCATATCAAGATAATAAGCACATCTATTTTTATCGTCTGTCTGATCAAGTGCTTTCGTTTGATGGGGCATAAATGATAAATCATTCATTTTTTATTCGACCTTTCCGGCAATACGGAATGTATCCCAAAACCACTCTGAATCATCTTCTTCCATTCGATACCCATCCTTATAAACGTGTTTAATTGTCATCACAGTACCAAGATATTTTTCCATCTTACTATTCCAGTTTCGGGTTACATCATTTTCTTCTGCTGAAATGATTCTTACTTTATCCCCAACTGCTAAAGGTTTTGACAAACTAAGATCAATTTGCAATTTTGCTACTTCTACCGCTGCCCTGTAAACCAATGCATACTTACTATCTCTATGTGTTGCAGTCACTTTTTCAAGAAATTTATCAAGTTTTCCAAGAAAACAACCGCACTTAACAGTAATTTCATTGTCCTTATCTCTAAAGAATGTTGTGAAATCACTTCTACTTCCAATCGCACCAATTACCAGTACATGATTTGCAGAAAAGACTTCGGCATCACCGCAAACTTCGGCATCACCGCAAACTT
>UMEY01040291.1_pt1 | contig 22482 bp, 20 predicted proteins | sample 1964881 | NCBI WGS metagenome assembly UMEY01 (sample SAMEA4836033, study PRJEB28245) | human gut metagenome | biome: gut microbiome; material: fecal sample | place: Denmark | collected 2008 | reverse complement strand
GTCAGCACTTCCCCGCCGTAAATGCGCGCCATTTCCTCTGCAAAACCATTGGAAAGGTACACCTGAAGCAGTCTGGCATCGGCTTTTACCAAAACCTTCCGACAGATGGTTCCCGCAAAAATGGTTTTTGTTTCCCTGCGCATCTTCGCCGCCGTCCAATCCACGGAAAATACCCGTCCACTGCCTTCACAGCTGCGGCAGTTGGTGGTGGTTTGCTTCAACAGAGAAGGCTTTGTTTTCTTTCTGGTGACCTGCATTAAGCCCAACTCTGTCATACCAACCACAACGGTTTTCACCCGGTCTTTTTCCACAGCAGCTTTCAATGTTTTGGTTAAAACATTCCGGCTTTCTTCCTGCACCATATCAATGAAATCAATGATAATGATGCCGGACAAGTTCCTCAGGCGCATTTGTTTTGCCGCTTCTTCCGCCGCTTCCAGATTGGTTTTCAGTATCATTTTTTCCAGATCGCCCCGTCCTGCAGCCTTGGCGGAATTGACATCAATGACTACACAGGCTTCCGTTTCCTCAATGACCAGATAGCCGCCGCTTTTGAGCCATACTTTCTGGGACAATGCTTTTTCCAGTTTGCTTTCTGCATAAAAAGAAGAAAACAGGGGGGTTTTTTCTTCATATAATTCCAGTTTCGGCTGTCCTTCTCCAGAAAAATCCCCCGTTGCCACTAGCAGATCATAAGTTTCTTTGTTATTGACCACTACACTATCCAAATCGGCACTGTAAAAATCCCTTGCTGCCTTCAAAACAGGGATATTTTCCTGCCACAGCAACGCAGGCGCTTTCCGATATTCTGCCTGTTTCACGCTCTGCCATTTCTGCAAAAGACTTTCCAGTTCCTTCTGAAATTCCCCTTCGCTTCTCCCCGCCCCATTGGTGCGAACAATAGCACCACAGTCAGCGGGCAGCAGTTCTTCCATGATTTCCTGCATTCTTCTACGTTCCGCTTCATTGGTAATTTTTCGAGAAACACCGATTTCGCCGCCTTCATTTGGCAGGAGTGCCAGAAACTTCCCTGCAAAGGAAATATTTCTGGTGAGGACTGCTCCCTTTGTGCCTACGGCATCTTTCTCCACCTGCACCACAAGAGTATCCCCTGCTTTGGGACGATTTTCCTTTTCCGCACCAGACGCCGCTCTTGCGTTTCCGTAATAGAGATAGCCATTTTTGCCTGTGCCGATATCCACAAAAGCCGCCTGCAAATTGGGCACCACTGTTTCCACTCTGCCTGCATAGACATTTCCCACCAGACTTTCCGTCTGTTTCCGTTCCACATAAAATTCCACAGGCTCTCCATTTTCCAGAAGTGCCAGCCGGAATAAATTGGTATCTATATCTATCAATACTCGTTTCATTGTGTTCATCCTTTCGCATTTTCCTTATCTATCATACAGGAAAATGCCGCCCATTGCACGCATATCTTTCCTTTATTCCAAATCTTCTCCCCTTGCTGCGTACTCTGCCGTCACTTCTGCTGTGTACGGCAAATCTACATACTCCATAGGATCAAGCAAAATGCCGTCTTTCCACAGACTGTAATGGAGGTGCGGCCCAGTGGAAAGCCCGGTGTTCCCTGATTTTGCCACAGCCTGTCCCTGCCGTACCTTCTCTCCTTCTTTCACTAATGTTTTCTGCAAATGGGCATACTGCACCCGAAAGCCGTCGTTGGTTTCATATTCCAGCACCAGACCATATGTATCCGACTCCCGTATTTTCGTGACCACGCCGCTTTTGACCGCCGCAACTTCTGTACCTTCTGCCATGGCAATATCCAGACCATTATGAAACTCTGTTTTCTCCAAAAGAGGATTTTCCCGTTCTCCGCAGGAAGAAGTGACAATCCCCTCTGCCGGATTGCAGAACCCTTCCGTTTTTGGCGCCAAGACCACCTGTGCCACTGGACTAGGGTCCTTCTGTTTCGGGGCCATATGTATCTTCTTTCAATGCAGGCAGTGCTACATCTTTTTCCTGCAAAAATACCGTCAGTCGTTCTCCTGCCGCTTGAATTTTTTCCAAGGGCATTTCATATGCAATGGTTTCCTTTACCTGCTGGGTAAGTTTTTCCGCCGTTTCCGAATGAAACAAAGAAACCAAAAGCACACCTCCTGCCAAAATCACTGTCACATACAGCCGAAACAGAAACAGTTCTTTGCTCTTTGGGGTACTTTTGGGCTTTGCGGACATACTTCCCCCCATATATTGCCGCAGTTCTTCCCTGCGTTTTCTCCAATCTTTTTCCCTCATGCAAAATCCCCTCCCGTACCAAAATTATATGGCCGAGAGGGGACAAATATGTGTTTCCTTTTATTTGATTTTACCGTTCTTACCTATTTCTTTTTTTACTTCCGGTTCTGCCCACAAAGGGAAACGGTCGATAAATGTAGCGCCTTCTCCACGTTTGCTTTCCACCAAAATGGCACCGTCATGGCTGCTGACAATCCATTTTGCAATGGAAAGTCCCAGACCAGTACCGGAAATCTCCTTATTTCTGGACTTGTCTTCCCGGTAGAAACGGTCAAAGATCTTAGACTGTTCTTCTTCCGCAATGCCCATGCCATCGTCAGCAACGGAAACATAAGCATATTTTTTATCTTTCCAGACTTTGATATGAATTTTGCCGCCGTTTGTGGTGTATTTGAGGGCATTTTCCCCATGAATCCACAAAAGCTGTTTAATGAGGTCACTATCGCCGTTGATTTCCACCTGCTCCGCTTCCTCATATGTGATCTGACGATCCTGCTGAAGCAAATCCAGTTCTTTGACGATTTCCTGTGCCACATCATTCAGACACATCCGTGACCGTTTGGCATGCATACGGTTCTGGTCGCTTTTTGCCAAAAACAGCAGATTATTGATGAGCTCTTTCATATGCTCTGTTTCACCCAGAATGGAATCAATGGATTCCTGCAATACATCTGGGTTGCTCTTTCCCCAACGGTTGATGAGGCTTGCATAGCCCTGGATGACGGAAATGGGTGTCCGCAGTTCATGAGAAGCGTCAGACACAAACTGATTCTGTCTGTGGAACGCCTTCTCTAGTCGGTCAATCATAGAGTTGAAGGTGATGGTCAATTCCTTCATTTCGTCATCCGGCCCATCCAAGTCGATACGCTGGGTCAGGTCTTCAATACTGATGCGTTCCGCTGTTGTGCGAATCTGTTCCACCGGCTTCAGCACCCGTCGACTGATATAGCGCCCCGCAAGGAAGGCACAGAAAATGCCGATGAAATCCGCAATGATCATTTTCCATAAAAAGGATTGTATAAAGTACTGATTGCCATTGAGCTGTTTGAATGCCTGAATCTGATACTTGTCCCCATCTTTTTTGTATTGAGTGGACAACAGCATAAATTTCTGATTTCCCGGCCCTTCTAATATAAATTCCTGACGGTTCACACCCAATTCTTTCAAAGAACGGATATGATACTCCGTCTTCGGCAATTCTTCTATCATTTCTTCCTTATTCAAGATTCCATCCCATAAGGAATTTGATCCATTATTTTCATTCATCAGCTGAGGAGGCTGTTTGATGAATGCCGGAATTTCACCTACATGGCTGTTAAAGCCTTCATTTTCTGAATAGCTGAATACGCTTACTTCCACGTATTTGTTATCCAGCAGATTTTTTAGCGATTCATCTGTGAGGGTACCGCCATTATCCAAGAAACGCTCAATGTTGACAATGGTAGTCTCCAGCTGTTTCCGCACGCTGTTCTGCTCCAGAATCGTGGTATTCACAAAGAAAAATCCACTCAGCAGCAGTAAGGAAAAAGAAAATATCCCGCCATAAATCAGGGTAATTCTCTTTGCAATGGCAAGATTTTGAAATCTGCCAAATAATGATTTCTTATTCGTCTTTGACATAGTACCCTACTCCTCGAATGGTATGAATATATTTTATGCCAAACGCCTCATCAATTTTAGAGCGCAGATAACGGATGTACACATCCACCACATTGGTTTCTCCAATGTAGCTGTAACCCCATACTTCATTGAGGATCTGCTCTCTGGAAAGGACAATATTCTTATTCTGCACAAGGTACAGCAGCAGTTCGTATTCCTTCTTTGTCAGGTCTACCACGGTTCCGTTGACTGTGACCATACGCTTGTCCGTATCGATTTCCAGCCCCTGTACTTCCAGAATGACTTTCTTGGCACCGCCTGCATGGGCATGTTTGAAAGCCACACGCATACGCGCCAGCAGTTCTTCAATGGCAAAAGGCTTTGTCAGATAGTCGTCTGCGCCGCTGTCCAGCCCCGCAACTTTATCCATGGTTTCGTCTTTCGCAGTCAGCATGATAATGGGCACATTAGAAAAATTTCGCACACGACGACAAATTTCGATACCTGTCAGTCCCGGCAGCATCAAATCCAGCAGGATCATGTCATAATTTCCATCTGTCACCATTTGCAGCCCTTCTCTGCCATCATGGCAGACTGTCACATCATATCCTTCATAACGCAGTTCCAGCTCCACAAAACGTGCAAGCTTGACTTCGTCTTCTATCAAAATGACTTTTTTCCTTTCCATAAACGCCCTCCGTTCTAAACTATACCATATTTACATTATACCAATAGAATTGTTTTTTGTCTTAAAAAACTATTGTATATGTTACTTCTTAAATAACCCTTGTATCCGCATTAAAATATCATTAAATTCCAATGATGCGAAAAAACACCTTTCCCTTTCCGCCAAAAGTCTGTTATAATAATAAAATAGAAAAGGGCGGCGGTAGATTCTACCGCCTTCTTTTGCGAACATGCAGCATCATAATCAAACAGGAGGTTTTTTATCCCATGAAAAAAGCATTTGCCCTTCTGCTCTGTGCGGTACTGTCCCTTTCCATGCTCAGTGCCTGCGGCGGCAGCACACAAAACACTTCAGATGAAACTGCAGAAACAGAAATCCGACTGGATGCCTGCGGATTGGCATACACCATTCCTCAGAGCTGGACAACAGAAGAAAACGTCAATCTGATTCCCACATCCTACGCACAGCCGGAAGACAGTGTTTACGCCGTTGTCCGTTATGATTATGCGCCGGATGAAAACATGGATGCGCTCAATGACATGTCCTCCACTGTTCCCGTAGACGAATTGATGGCACCTCTGGTGGAATTTCTGGTGGTTCGTGATGGACAGGAAACAGCCGATTCCGCTGTGGCAGAATTCAACAAATTCAATTCCAAACAGGAACTGCCCAAACAGGATGGCTTCCGCTTCTATTTCCTGACAGATCCCTCAACAGGTATTGACCATCTTTCCAAAGAAGCTCAGGATGTTTACAAATCTCTGACAGAAGACCTTCCCGCACTTTACAAAAGTGTAGAAACATTCCAGCCCGATGAAGCAGCTGTTGCGGAACAGGCTGCCCAGCAGGGAGAACTGTTCGGCTTTATCTCCACTGATCTGGAAGGAAACACCATCGACAGCAGCATCTTTGCCGACTATGATCTGACAGCCGTAAACTTCTACGCCTCTTACAGCTATCCCGACATCAATGAGCTGAAAGAACTGGAAAGCTACTATCAGACACTTCAGACGGAATATCCCAATGTAAACTTTGTACAGGTTATCATTGATACACCCGGAAATGAAGCAGAGTCCAAAATCCTGGCGGCTTATGAAGAAAACGGCGTAACTTTCACAGGTATCATGCCCGACAAAGCCATGGCAAGCTGGATCGTGGATAATCTGAAAGGTCTGCCTACAACCATTTTCATTGACAAAGACGGTCGTATCCAGGGAGATCGCATTGAAGGCAAACAGACTGCTGACAAGTATCTGGAAGCTACAAAAGAAGTACTGGATAGCCTTTGATAAAAAAATGTGACTGTCCCTTCAGAAAAATATAATAGCTGGAATCCTTACAATACGAAGGATTCCAGCTATTTTTTTAGATTTTTTGTCCACAAAAAACAGCAGTGCCTTTCCTGATCCGAAAAACACTGCCTGTTTTGTTATTCTTCCGTATCTGTTTCTTCTTCCGTATGGGGTATTTTATAAATACGCAGTTTTCCAATACGGTTCTTTTCCATATCTTCTACCACAATACGCAGACCGTCTGTTTCGATTTCCTCGCCGTCTTTCGGGAAGTTGCCCAGCACCAGCAATACATAACCGGCAATGGTATCCACTTCCTCGCTGATGAGCTCGCAGCCGATCATTTCATTCAGATCTTCCAGACGGGTACTGCCGTCCACCACAAATTCATCCTCTTTGACAACTTCGATATCTTCTTCTTCGTCGTCAAATTCGTCTTCGATTTCCCCAACGATTTCTTCTACAACGTCTTCCATGGTCAGCAGACCTGCTGTACCGCCGTATTCATCCAGTACAATGGCAACCGCCAGATGGTCGTCCCGCATCTGGGCAAAAAGCTGTGCAAGAGGTTTACTTTCATAGGTGAAGAAAGGTTCTCTCATATATTTTGCCGGTGTAAAGTCCTCCTGATCCGCCAGGAACACATCTTTGACATACAGAACACCGACAATATTGTCCAAATCTTCTTCGTATACAGGTACACGGGAAAAACCTTCCTCTCGTACCACTTCTACAAATTCCGCATAAGTCGCTTCTGTGCTTACAGCCAGGATATCTGTTCTGGGTGTCATAGCATCCCTTGCTTTGGCATCGCCGAAGTTTACCACGTTATCCATCATAGTACGTTCTTCCTGTTCCAACACACCTTCTTCATGACTCACATTCAGAATGGTACGCAGTTCCGCCTCTGTAATCAGCGGCGCTCTTTCATTGGAATCGCAGCCCAAAATCTTGGCAAATGTACCTGTAACCACATTCAGAACCGCAACCACCGGTGTGAAAATAAAATCAAAGAACGCAATGAGATTGACAACGATCAATGCCACTTTTTCCGCTTTCTGAGCGGCAATGGTCTTAGGCGTGATTTCACCAAAGATCAAAATGATAATGGTAATCACAGCCGTCGCTATCCCGGCACCGCTGCCGGCGTCACCGTTAAAAATCTGAATGGCCAATGCTGTTGTCAGTGCAGATGCACCGTTGTTTACCAGGTTATTGCCGACCAGAATGGAGCTTAAGAGCTTGCTGGGGTTGTCCAGCAGTCTTTGAATCTTATCTGCGTTTTTGATTTTTTCATCCACCATATTCCGCAGCCGAATTCTGCTCAATGAAGTCAAAGCCGTTTCAGACGCCGAAAAAAACGCTGAACCGCATATCAGCAATATCAAAATCCCGATCAGCACCGGACTGCCTCCGTCCACAAAAATCACTCTCCTAAAAAATACATATCTTTTTCTTTTTTACAACTTAATATCTTATTATAACAGAAAAACCCGATTCTTTGCAAGTTACGCCATTTCCTGACGGTTTTTCTCAATTTCCTCCGCCAGTTCGCTCAGTTCCATCCAGCGTTCCATTCTCTCTTCCAGCTTTTCTTCTGTGGCTGTTTTTTCATCGGAAAGCTCCTGCAAACGCATGTAATCTGTGGTACACGCTGCCATTTCTGTCTCCAGTGCCGCGATTTTGTCTTCCAAAGCGGCAATCTCATCCCCAATGGAATCGTATTCCCGCTGGTCTTTATAGGACATTTTCAGCAGTTTCTTTTCCGCTTTCCGTTCCGCAGGCGCTTCCTTCTTCACAGAAACACTCAGGCTTTCCACTGGCTGTTCTTTCAGATAAGCGTTTCTGAAATCAGTGTAACCGCCTTCGTACTGCTTGATGCGTCCATTGCCAAGGAAAGCAAAAATTCTGCCCATGGTCTTATCCAGGAAATAACGGTCATGGGATACAGCTACCACTGCCCCCTGGAAATGATCCAGATAATCTTCCAGAATCATCAAAGTTTCGATATCCAGATCGTTGGTAGGTTCGTCCAGGAACAGAATGTTCGGCGCTTCCATCAGGACTTTCGCCAGATACAGCCGCCGTTTTTCCCCACCGGAAAGCATGGAAATAGGCCCTCTCTGCATGGGAATGGGGAACAAGAATTTTTCCAACAGCTGAGAAGCGGAAAGTCTGCCATCTACCGTAGGCACATATTCCGCTACATCCCGGATATAGTCCAGTACCCGCTGATTTTCATCCCATTCTTCATTTTCCTGAGCAAACACACCAATTTTTACCGTTTCCCCTCTTGTGACTGTACCGCTGTCAGGCTGAAGCTGTCCCGTCATCATTTTCAGCAATGTAGTCTTGCCGCAGCCGTTATTCCCGGTGATGCCCACACGGTCGTTCCGCAGGATAATATAGCTGAAATCATGGATGTATTCCACGCCGTTATATCCTTTGCAGACATGTTCCAGTTCAATGGTCTTTTTCCCCAATCGGCTGTTGCCGGAAGAAATATCCACACTCTGCTTTTCTTCCGGCGCCCGAATGGCAGACACTTCCTCAAACCGCTGGAGACGGGCTTTTTGTTTGGTGGAACGCGCCTGTGCCCCGCGACGCACCCATTCCAGTTCGTTCCGCAGGAAATTCTGACGCTTTTTCTCCTCGGAAAGAAGCCGTTCTTCCCGTTCCGCTTTCATTTCCAGATATTTTGTAAAGTTCGCCTGATAAGTATAAATCTTCCCTTTTTCCAGTTCCAGCATACGGTTTGCTACCCTATCCAAGAAATAACGGTCATGGGTTACCATCAAAAGGGCTTTGGAGTATTTTTCCAGATGTTTTTCCAACCATTCTACGGTATCATTATCAATGTGGTTGGTAGGTTCGTCCAGAATCAGCAAATCCACAGGTGCAATGAGTGCTGCCGCCAATGCCATACGCTTCCGCTGCCCACCGGAAAGAGTTTCTACGGGCTGGGAAAAATCAGAAATCCCCAGACGAGTCAGAATGTTTTTGGCTTCGCTTTCTAAAGACCAAGCTTCTGCCTTATCCATTTTTTCGGAAAGCTGTGCCGCCTGTTTTGTCAGTTTTTCATCAGTAGGGTTTGTTTCCAGGGCCTTCATGGTGCTTTCGTATTCCCGCACCAATGCCATCACTGGATTATCCCCATAAAAGACCTGTTCCAGCACAGTGGTTCCGGGACGGAACACCGGAGACTGGGGCAGATAGCCCATACGCATGCCATTCATGGTGATGATCTTCCCACTGTCTGCCTGATTCACACCTGCAACAATTTTCAACAGGGTAGACTTCCCTGTACCATTGACACCTACTACACCAATCTTATCTCCTTCGTGGATGCTGAAGGAAATATCGTCGAAAATCACTCTTGTACCATAACTTTTACGGATATTCTCCGCTGTCAGTAAAACCATGTTATTCCCTCTTTCTATGTACAGGCTCCCTCTCGGGAACCACTATGCAAAAAACGGGCAGACCATCTTTTTGACGCGGTCTGTCCCGTTTACAATCATTCTTCCTTTTGTTCGGTTTCCGCTTTTGCCTCTTCGGTGACAGGCACCGCCGCGGCTTTCTTTTTGCAGTAAAAATACAGCACCACAGAGGCGATAATCAGTACTGCGGACAAGGCCTGAGAAACAGGCACATTGCCAATGCAAAGCTGGTCTGTGCGCAGACCTTCGATCCATACACGCCCTAAGGCATAGCCAAAGAAATACGTTGCGCAGACCTGCCCATTGAATTTCTTTTTCCGCTGCAAAATCAGCAGAATGATGAATACACACAGGCTCCACATGGATTCATATAAAAACGTGGGGTGTACCTGAATATAATCCACACCATTGACTGTCACCAGATTTTGCAGAATATCCGGTGTGACATCAGAAGCACGCACCTGAGAAAGCTGATACCGCATGGCAAACAGATTATCTGTAAACCCGCCAAAGGCTTCTTTATTGAAGAAGTTGCCCCAGCGACCCAGCATCTGCCCCAAAATCAAAGATGGTGCCATGGTATCTGCCATAACCCAGAAATTTTTCTTTTTCACACGACTGTATACAATGGCTGTGAGAACACCACCAATGATGCCGCCGTAGATGGCAAGGCCGCCTTCCCGGATGGCAAATATTTTTTCCGGATGCTGGCTGTAAAAATCCCATGAAAAAATCACATAATACAGTCTTGCACCAATGATGGCAATGATCATGGCGTAAATGATGAAATCCAGATAGGTATCCGGGTTTTGACCCGTGCGTTTGGCTTCATGGAGTGCCAGCAGCACACCAAGAATCACACCGAGGCCAATAAAAATACCATACCAGTAAATATCCTGTCCAAATACCGTAAACGCCGTACGGCTCAAATGGTCGATTTCGATTCCCAGATTGGGAAACCAAATTTCAGGCATAACATCCCTTCTTTCTATCGCATTACCGATAGAACCATTTTATCCTGCGCAATGGTATTTTGCAACAATTTTTCCAAATCCTTTTTGTGCAATTCTTTCGTCAGACGGAAAAGATCGCTCAAATCCGCGTCAAAAGGTGTCAATTCGATCTGGGTTAATCCAATGGCAGAAATGGACTGGAACAGCCGCAGTGTCTGCCCTACCGCCTTTTTCTGTAATCTGCGGAAATGATTTTCGTCGATGCCGTTCTGCTTCAGCCGCTTCCAGTGGGTCAAAAGCAGTTCTGCCGTTTCTTCTGCCTGCTCGCCACTGCCCATAAAGGCGCAGAAAGCAAAGCCATTTCCGCAGCTATACATCCGCTCCAGCGGCACATCCAGCAAATCTTTTTCATAAGCCTCCAAAAAGAACGGACTGCTTTCTCCTGCCCATAAATCCATCAAAAGCTCCATGGCAAGTTTCTCCTGCAGATTTCTTTCTCTAGGCTCCAATTTGAAACCCAGCTGAAACACAGGCCGGCGCAGCCCCATGGCAATTTCCCGATATCGTTCCTGAATGGTATCCGGTTCTTTGCAGTATACAATTTTTCCAGTACTTTCTTTCTCCTGCACCAGTGCTGTTGCTTCCATAATCTGGTGGTCATCCACATCACCAGCGCAAATAAGCCAAAACTTTTGAGGCAGATAACAGGCATCATAGACTTGCTGCATCTTTTCTGCTGTGGTGTTTTTCACACTTTCTTCTGTTCCCGCAACAGGAAAACGCACAGGATGCTTCTGATACATCAAGTCCACCATGGTTTCATAAGCCACCCGGTTGGCATCATCTTTCCCCATGCGGATTTCACTGCGGATGATGCTTTTTTCCTTTTCCACATCCTCTTCCTGAAAACAGGGGTGCTGCACAAAATCCAGTAATAACCGGAGATTTTCCATAAAATTTTCGCGGCAGGAAAAATAGTAAACTGTTTTTTCTCCATCCGTAAAGGCATTGGCTGCCGCCCCCTGTTTACCAAACTGAAAAAGAGCATCTCCCCAGCTTTGCTGAAATAGCTTATGCTCAATGAAATGGGCAACGCCCAAAGGGAATCGGATAGGTTTTTCGCTGTGATTTTCCTGCCAGCATACATCGTTGGAACCAAAAGGCACCACTACTGCCGCAAATTTTTCTCCAAACTGTTTTTTGGGATAAATACAGCAGCGCATGCCTGCCGCTGCTCTCTCCCGCAATATGGTTTCTCCCGCACCATGGCGCATCAATCCCATGAAAATTCCTCCTCTCCTGTCAGGGCATACATTGTCCGCAATGAAAGCTTCTGTGCCGCTTTGACCACATCTTCTGCGGTCACATCCGCCAGTCTGCGAAGCATTTGCTGAGAATCCAGATTAGTGCCAATGATTTCCTGTTCCGCCACATAGTCCATAATTTTCCATTGAGAATCAGAAATATCGGATATTTTTCGCCGTATTTGCTCCACTGCATCTTGAAAATCATCATTTTTGATGCCATTATCTGCCACATTCTGCAAAATTCGACAAATTTCTGATGCTGTATGTTTGGCATCTTTCCCTGCAACGCCTGTCTGAACAAAGGCCAATCCTGTCATAGTGTCGCATGTCATGGAAATATCGTAGCACAATCCCTGTTTTTCCCGAATTTCCTGAAACAACAGCCCATTGCCGCCGCCCAGCACCTCACAAAGCACCCTGAGAGAAAGAAAGGCTCTGTCCCACGGATGGATACCGGAATCAAAAGCCAGCACCAGCCGGGTCTGTCCCATATTGGCTTTTTCGGCGATTTTCCGGCAAGAAGCCTGTTTCCGGCAAGTCTGACCAAATTCCCATAAGTCTTTTCCCCGTAAAGAAAGTTCCCCTCTCCATTTTTTTAACATTTGTCTGCCGTCGCTGTCACCGCAGACATAAAGATACACCGGGGCATGCGCCAGGACTTCTTCGTAAAAACTGCTGATGTCCGCAGTAGTGAGTTTTTCTAAATCTTCCAGATACCCGTCAGCGCAAATGCCTGCCCCTTCACCTTCCGCCGCTAATTCTCTGGCACGCTTTGCAGCAAAGGCGATTTTGTCATCTCCTTTGGCTTCTAATCGCCGTTTTAAAATAGCTTTGCACCGTTCCACTGTTTCAGCTGGGAATAGATTCTCTGTCCGTTTCGGATGCTTCATCAATTGGAGCAGAAAATCCAGCACTTCTCTCTCTGACACATGCTTGGAAACTTCCATGGAGAAAGACAGCCATGCTTCTCCACCTTTTTTGATAATCTGCACCTGCCACAGAGCACCATAACACTCCTCTGCCGCTGCCGCCACCGCTGTCACAGAAGGATATTTCTCTGTTCCTTTTTGGAGCACCTCTGCCAGTAAGGCCAGCTTTGTGGCGTTTTCCCGACGCAAAGGCACACGGAAAAAGCCCAGCAGGGCGTTCGTCTTAAATTTCTTTCCATCTACGAAAAACATCCGGCATTGTTCCGCTTTCTTTGCCGTTGTATTTCCCATATGATCACCTCATTTTGGTTTCTTTCCTCCTATTCTTTCCCGAAAGAGGAGAAAAAATCCAAAAAAACAGCAGAGCCTGTTCAGCCTCTGCTGTGCGAGATTCTATTTTATTTCATCCATTTTCCATCCAGCAAATCTTTTGCGTCTTTTGTCAGAGGGAAAATATCGCTTCTGTCGATGTATTCCAGAGAGAATTTTCTATTCAGTGCGGCAAAATGTTTCAGACCAAAGGCAATCCGATTCAAATAAGAATAAACGCCGATAGCTCCAGTAGAGAAATTATTGGCTTCTTCGCCGTAGATATTCCGCAGTTCTCTCAAATCCGGGAACAATTCATCCACTGTGGAACCAAACCGCTGAAGTTCTGTGGGGATATTTCCTGCTTCCATGAGTTCTCCCACCTTTTTGGCACTCATTGCCGCAGCCATGGATGCCCGGCAAATGCCGATGGCGCTCACATAAGGCGCACCGAATGCCAATGCCTTATAAACCTGATCTTCCATGGCAAAACCGCCTGTAATGGCAATATGGGGCAGACTCAAGCCTTCTTTTTCCATACGGGACATGATCTGCACCAGTTCACTTTCCATTGCCACTGTGGGCAGGCACCATTCGTTCATCATTTTGCAAGGGCTGTAACCGGAGCCGCCGCCTGCGCCGTCGAATGTAACCATATCTACCTGTGCCATGGACGCAATGCGCAGTACCCGTTCCAGATCAGCCGGATCGTAGCCAGCCATTTTGAAATATACATTCTTCAATCCAATGGCACGAAGTTCTTCAATGCGTTTACAAAGGGATTCTTCATCCCACATGGGCAGTCTGCCATAAGAACGGAAGTTTTCTCCAAATCCTGCTTTGTAACGTTCCTGCACCTGCGGATCGGAAGGATCAGGAATCACCAGCAGACCATTCTGCTGTGCCTTTAAAGCGTCCTCCAGTGTTGCCAGACGGTTCACAGGCTGTGTACCTTTTGCGGACTGACCGAACTTAAATTCAATGGCTTCACAGCCGCATTCCTTGATGGCGTATTCCGGCACACCAATGCGGTCATCGTCAATGTTTACCTGCAAAATAATCTGCCCATATCCACGGTAATATTTTCGGAAAGCATCCAGAAATTCTTTCAGCTTCGGGCAATGTACCACTTTGCCGTTTTCCAGACGCAAAGTAGGATCTTTGGTTACCGCACCTTCGCCGATGACGGTCAGTACACCAGCCATAGCCGCACCACCAAAATAATCCTGCCAGTTCAGTTTAATCAGGGCAGGCAGAATGATGGGCAATTTCAATTTCACAGGATGCAGTGTGCCGATTTCTGTTTCCAGATTCACATCATGAATGGTTGCCTTATCGGAATCCGCTTCTGCACCCATGGCGCCAAACACCCGCCCATTGATGTTAAAATGGGAATAATCAATGGGATACCGTTTTTCCGATGCCACCTGATTATCCCCGGTGGTGGTAGGATACACAGCATCTGCCCCACGAACGGCAGACAAACCGATTTCACAAGTACCCACACAATCCGCTGTACACATGGAACACATACCAGAAAATGTGCAGGGATGTGCAGCATCTCTCAGTTTTGTTCTGTTGAAGGCAGAACCAAGCAAAGGACTATATGACATAACCAAGACCTCCTTATCTGTACCGCAATTTATTATAAAACAATGGTAACATTAAGGATGATTATTGTCAATTTTAACAATTCCTATATTCTTACAGGAAATTATTTATATAATTATATTTTAATTTTACAATTTATATATGTTCATATAGCATAATTGCATCTATAAAAATGCATATATTCATTTTTCCCATTTCAGTGCAAAATCCACAAAGGGCTGCCATGTCTTCCGGAACAAGCTATTTTGCAGATAAACAAAATTCAATTCCCGAAAAATTTCAAAATTCAAAATTTCCAGAGGAAAGAGCCGTTTTTCTTCCAATTCCTGTTTGACCACTGGTTCATACAAAAATGTAATGCCAAGGCCAGCTTCCGTCATTGCCTTTATAGCTTGAAAATTACTGATCTCCTGAACAGCGGCATAACTATGTACCGTAAAATTATTCTCTTTCAGCAGCTCCTCCAGAATATCCCGGGTACCTGACCCAGATTCCCGCAGGATCAGCGGTTCCCCATGGGTTTCCCACAAAGAAATGGTTTTTCCTCGCAAAGGACAATTCTTTCCGCAGACTCCCAAAAACCGTTCCCGTTTATAAAGAGTAAAGTCATATTTTTCTTTATCAAAAAAGCCTTCCACGATGGCAAAATCAATCTTTCCTTCTTCCATCATGTGCAGTAGTTTTCCTGTGTTATCCACGGTCAAATGCAGGCGATACTGCGGATGTTCCTGCAAAAAATCCACCATAATGGGCGGCAGCATATAATCTCCAATGGTTTTTGTGGCACCAATCCGCAAATGGATTTCCGTGTTCTCTTCCCGTTCCATCTCTTGCAGAATTCCCTGGGCATTGGCTGTCATCTGCTGAGCAAGGCGCCGCAGGGTTTCCCCTTTTTCTGTCAGGCGCAGCACTTTCCCTTGGTAGGAAAACAGCCGGCAGCCATAATATTCCTCCAACCAGCGAATCTGCTGAGTAACAGCCGGCTGGGTGATATGCAGCGTTTCTGCCGTTTTGGTATAATTCATAATTTCACAGAGGGCCAGAAACGTTTCCACACGATTGTCCAGCATGATGTTCTCCCCTTTCAAAACTTTTCCTCCATCATACCATATTTCTGCCCATGAAAAAAGCAGAGAGATCTTTTGGTCTCTCTGCTTCAAATTCATTTTTATGCTGCTGCCAATGCTTCCGCAGGTACTTCAAAGTCAGGTACTGCATCAAAGTTGCTGCATGTCATGTGTACCAGAGTTTTGGAAATGGTAATGGGATTTTCTTCCCCTGCGCTCATAACGTCCAGAATACCCTGCATCATTGCTGTCATATCCAGTTCGTACTGCATCACATAGCCATCTTCGCTGATCCACAGTTTGACGGGCATGCCTTCTACGCTGTCCATCAGTGTAACCAGATCCTCTGTGGAAATACCCAGACCTGCGGTTGTAGATTCAATACCGGAGTTTTTCAGGGCTTCTTCCATGGAGTCGCCTGTCAGCAGACCTTCAACCACTGTTGTCTTGTTACCGTTGATTTCTTCTGTACCTGTTACCTTGAAGGCCTCAATGTTTTTCAGATACAGATCCATGTTCTGTTTTGCGTCGTACTAAGAAACATCTGTGCTTGCCATAGGCTGATGGATCCATTCTCCGTCCACCTGCATATATGCATCCACGGTATCACTGTTCTGTACTGCATACATTTCATATGTCTGCAACGCTTCGTCGTTCAATGTCATGCTGATGGTCATATTGGTTTTGAAAGGATCCATAATCAAATCCATATCAGATTTTACCACAGACTTCATGGATTCTTCTTCATAAGCCATATCCATCTGTACTTCCATCTGGGCAGACATGCTTGTCATCTGTGCCATTGTGTCATTTGCTTTCTGCAGCAATGCCCCGTGTCTGGCGTTGGCATTCCATTGCCTGCTGCCATAACTGCCGCTGTCAAAATGCCTGTAATGATTTTTCCGCTGATTAGCATGAATTTTTCCTCCCCGTTTGTATCATAAATCGCACCTATATGTATCATATCACAAAAACATTTGTCTATCCAATGGAAATGACATTTTTCTGCGCATATAAAAACAGAGCAATCCATTCCAGATTGCTCTGCCTAAAATCATTCCATTTTTATGCTGCTTCCAGCACTTCTGCAGGGATTTCAAAATCCGGCACTGCGTTGAAATCTCCATAGGTCATCTGTTCTACATACTCCCCATAAGACCAATCATCCACCGGTTCTGCCTCAGGATCCGCACCTGAACGCATCCCATTCATCAGCGCCGTTGCATCTATTTCATGCCGCAGTACATAGCCATCTTCCGTGATCCAAAGTTTGATGGAAGTATCCGCATCTACTTTGCCTTCCCGGATATCTGCCCATTCTTCACCGCTATCCGCCATATCTTTGCCATCCAAAATGCCAGTCACTACCGTTGCAGAAACACCATTGATTTCCTCTGTACCAACGGTCTGTGCAGACTGAAGTTTTGTCAAATATAAATCCAAATCCGCAAGAGCCTGCTCTCTAATAAATTCCTCAATTGTATGAGAATCAGCAAAAACATAACCTGCTGTTACCGAATAGGTATGAACCATACCATCCCGTTCTTCCGCATATTGTTCTTCCGTGTCCACAACCTCTGAGCCTTCTCCCAGCATGACCTTTGTTTTGTAATGCATTTTAAAGGGATTCATAAAAAGGTCTTGATTCCGCCAAATCATCGTTGTCCCTGATTCAGAACCATTTTCCATGACAATTTTCGTTTCTGAATCCACGCATAAACTTTCCAATTTTGACATAGTGTTCTGTGCTTTTTGCAAAATGGCAGTTGTATCATCCTGTTTTTCAGTGCCGCAGCCTGCTGCTCCAACAGCCAGAATCACACCTGCTGCCATTGCCATAATCTTTTTCCCATACATAATTTCTTCCTCCCTTCAAACGAAGCCCCTGTTTTTTATCATCATATCACAAAAAAACATCACCACTGGCTTTATTTGAATTTGTTAAGAAATATGTAACAATCTTTTAGGGCTTTTTCTTTTGCAATGCCTGACCGCCTGTGCAGTAAGGGAACAGAAAACATTCCGCGCACTTCGGTCTGCGGGCAATGCAGATTTTTCTGCCATGGGCAATCATTTGGGTGTTAATGTCAATCCATTTGTCCTTCGGAACGATTTTCATCAGGTCAAATTCGATTTTCACAGGGTCTTGATTTTTGGTCAAGCCCAGCAGATTAGATACCCGCTTCACATGAGTATCCACTACGATACTTGGAATGCCATACCAGTTGCCCCTTACCACATTGGCTGTCTTTCTGCCAACACCCGCAAGAGAAGTGAGTGCATCCAAATCAGAAGGCACTTCCCCGCCAAACTCTGTCAGCAGTTTCTGGCAGCAGGCAATGATATTCTTTGCCTTATTGTGATAAAAGCCAATGGAATGGATGTCCTGTTCCAATTCGGCCTGATTTGCCTCCGCAAAAGCCTGAATGGATGTATATTTCTGGAACAGGTCTTTTGTAACCAGATTCACTCTGTCATCTGTGCACTGGGCAGACATGATGGTAGCAATGAGCAGCTGCCAAGGATTTTCGTGATTCAGATAACACTTCGTCGGGCCATAATGCTCCCGCAATAAATCTAATATGATGGTAACCTTTTCTTTTTTTGTCATAATCTTTTACTCCTTCCCGAAAAAGAAATATTTCCCGCAAACAAGCAGGATTTCCCGAGAAATATTTCCCAAAGTCTTTTATTTTCATGGTTTCTGTCTTTTTGTCAGTAAAAAAGATGTTGGATTTTATTATACCATAGATTTTCGGTTCATGAAAACATCAATTATGCATACCGTATACACAAATAAAGCATCGTGCATTTTCAGTATTTGCATTGACTTTGCATATTTTCTCAGTATAATGAGATTCATTCATATTAATTTTTCATTTATTTTTATTCATTAAAGAGGTGGTATTATGGCAACAAGCAACAAAGACTTCCGCACCTCTGGGGCACTGAAAATACTGCTTCCCGGCATTGTTTTGCAGTCTGTCCTCATGGGCGGCGGATACGCAACAGGGCGTGAAATCATTGAATACGGCGGCAAGTTCGGCGCTTATGGCTGGGTATCTGGTGTGTTTACATTTTTTACCTTTGCAGTTATCGCTGTTCTGACTTTTGAACTGGCGCGCATCTATCGTATTTATGATTATAAATCCATCTTGAAACAAATCATTGGCAAGGCATGGCCAATTTATGATATTTTATACGTTATTCTGCTGTTTTTGATCATCTCCATCATGGCTTCTGCCACCGGGGAAATCTTACAGCAAACCATCAGTTTGAATTATATGGTGGGTGTTGTCATCCTGATTTTGATCGTTGCATTCCTGAACTTCTTCGGCAGTGCATTCATCGCCAAGTTTGAAACATACGGCACCATCGCCCTTTATGCGGCATACATCATTTTCACCATTATGGTTATCACAGCCAACAAAGACAACATCGTCACTGTTATGGCAACACAGGACACCAGCTATGTGGAAAACGCGACACTGCCCATGGCAATGGTGACAGGGATCATTTATGCATCTTATAACCTTTCTGCGATTCCCGCTGGTCTGTTCACACTGCGTGCCCAGACAAAACGGAGTGAATCCATCATTTCCGGTATCATTGGTGCATTGCTCATGACAATCCCCTGGTTCCTGACATACTTCGCAGTTATGGGATACTATCCCGATGACAGTATCATCGGTGCATCTGTTCCCTGGTTGGTAATGCTCCAATCTGTTTCCGACAGCAATATCCCCGTTTTGGTATTCGGTGTTGTAGCTGGCTGGACATTGATCGAAACAGCTACTGGCATGATCCATGCTTTATTGGAACGTCTGGATCACAGCCCGGAAGAAAAAAATCAGGAACCGCTTTCTCCCAAGAAACGCGGTATCATTACAGCAGCGATTCTGGTTGTAGCGATTTTCTTCTCTAAAATCGGTATCATCAATCTGATCAGCATGGGCTATTCCGCTATTGCTTACGGCTTCATCTTGTTCTACCTGCTGCCTCTGGTGACAGTCGGCTTGTACAAAGTCATCAAGAACGGCAAGGTACCCAAAAAAGACTGATTTTGCTTCCAAAACACGACATTCTCTCGGATGTCGTGTTTTTCATAAAGTTTGATTATTCGGATATTTGACCATATTTAGGAGGTTTTTCATATGAATTTGAGAATCAATCGCAGCATCGCAGAACAGACAAAAGTCAGCTATGCCATTGAATCTGCCGGTCCATTGCCTTATGACATTGACTGCGGCGAAGGCATCAACACCGTTATGGTGCCTCCTGCGGCAAAAGCAGCGTTCAAAGAACTGGATTTCGGAATGATGCGTCCATATCCCCATTCTGTGGATGTAAAAGACAGCATCATCCAGTACTGGAATGTCTACTGCCCGCTGAACTACAAACGGATTGTTCTTTGTGACGGCTCTGTCAGCGGATTATATCTGATCAATCGTCTGTTCCTGGAAAGAGGCGACGCTGTACTTGGCATTGCCCCTCAATTCTCCGAATATGTAACAGACGCGAAAATGTACGGCACCCATTTCACCGGCGTACCTCTGAAAAAAGAAAACAACTATCGTTTCTCCATAGAAGATCTTCTGGCAGCTCTGACACCTGACCACAAGCTGATCTACATTGATAACCCAAATAACCCTACTGGTCAGGCAATCCCTCTTGCTGACATTGAAACCATTTTGGCTGCTGCCAATAAAAGCGGAACTGCTGTTGTCATCGACGAAGCTTACGGCGAATACATTCCCAAGAAAAACTCCGCCGTTTCTCTGTTGGATAAATATGAAAATCTCATTGTCGCAAGAACATTCTCCAAAGGCTTCGGTCTGGCTGGCCTTCGTGCCGGCTATCTGCTGATTCCTGAATGTCTGGCTCCTTACATCGCCAACATCACAAATCCTTACTGCATGACAGAATTCGCCAGAAGCGTTGCAGCAAAAACCATTCTGGATGAATCCTTCCTGGAAATTCTCCAGAGCAAAACAGCGGAAATGAAAAAACAGATGTACCGCCCTTGGAAAAACCTTTCCATCGCTCACACCTGCGATACCGTTTCCATCAGCATGGTCACCCACCAGAACCCTGAAATTGATCTGGCGGCAGAATTTGCCAAACGGAGAATTCTGGTCATCTCCGGCAACGATTTCGAAAATATCGGTCAAAACTCCGTTCGTCTGCGTGTTCCCGAAGAAAAGGACATGCCTGCTGTTTTAAAAGCCATGGAAGAAATTGACCAGCTGTAACAGAAAGTTTTTCCAACTCTGCGTTGACAAAGATTTTTTCCTATACTATGATGGACAGAGGAAAGGATTGGTGTATGGAAATGTCACAGAGCATATTAAAAAACGCAGATTTGAAATCCACAAAAAAGCGCTGTCTGCTGCTTTCGATTCTCCAGACAGAAGACCGCGCCATGACAGCTGAAGAACTATTGGAAAAAGCCATGCCCATTCTGCCCATGAACGCTTCTACGGTATATCGTACCTTGAATACATTGACAGAAAAAGGAGTCCTGAGCAAGAGCCTGCGCAAAGACGGAAAATCCTATTTTTCACTGGAAAAACACGATCACCATCATCGTTTGGTCTGCACCGTCTGCCGCAAAGTCATTCCTGTTGACTCCTGTCCTCTGAAAGAACTGGAAGAAGATCTGGAAGCAAAAACAGGCTTCCGCATCACTGGACATACTCTGGAATTCAGCGGTATCTGTCCAGAATGCAGAAAGTCAAATGGGCTTTAAACAAACGCAAATAGAAACAGCCAGTATTAGGGGCATCTTCATAAGAAAACAAAGAAAGCTGAAATCCTCATCAGACAAAGGATTCCAGCTTTCTTATTTTACTGAGATTTTATTCGGTATGTTTTCTTCTGAAGACAGCAGTCGCACTTCCCCTTAAGAAATCAATAAAACAGAAAACCAATGTTTTCTTAAGGGGAAGTTGCTTTTTCTACTGGCTGTTTTTTATTTACAGCATTTCTTTACGATCCAGAATCATAAAGATTCGAATCATATCTTCTGATAGATTCAGATTCCCATTTTCATCTCCGCTGAGAACGCCTTCGTCCACCAGCTTTTTGATGATTTCCTTGCCATAGGGCAAATCCTCGATTTTCTGATACCGTTTCACTTCCTCATCCCCTTCTGTTTCCGCCTTGTAAGTCACACCAAAATAACTGCATACGCCTTTGCAAATGCCTTCCGCACATTGCTTCCGATAGTCTTCCGAAAGGAGCAGCTTTGCTTCCTCCCGATTGGTCATAAAGCCCCCTTCAATGAGAACTGACGGCATTTTTGTTGCCCGCAGTACATAGAGATCTGCGCTTTTTTTCAGTCCTCTGTTTTTTCTGCCGCAGGCTTTTACCAATGCTTCATGAACTTTTCCCCCAAAGTCCAAGGTCTTGGCATCTGCCTTTTCATAAATCCAGCTTTCTACACCGTTTGCATCATTCCAATCACTGCCAAAGGCATTGGCATGGATACTGATATACGCATCCGCTTTTGCGTCATTTGCCCGTTTAACGCGGGTCTGCAAAGATGTGTCCTCATCCCCCGGTGCTACCGCTACGACACGAAAACCGCATCTTTTCAGTGCGTCCATTAAATAAGACGCTACTGCCCGGTTATAGGCATTTTCCGGCATATAACTGCCGTCGGGAAATAATGGTGTGCGCTTACCAGCCGTTTTCATACCATGACCGTCATCTACTGCCACACAAAACATTTCATCTGCTCCTTTCTATTGATTTTTCTTTTCATCAGAAATCCCTTTGGTAGTCGGGTCTGTCAGTACCCCCAGCACTGCCAGAAATGCCGTTGCCAGCAGATAAGGATTGGCAAAGAGTGCTTTCACCTCATCACATAACACCTGCCAGCTGGTAAACATTTCGGGATTCGCTCCCGTCGCTGTCAGCACAACGCCAACCATCCCCACCCAAAACCAAGGGTTTGTCAGTCGTTTCTTCCATTCCAGTTTCATTTGTATTCCCCCCTCGTATTATAAAGTAGTAGTGTTTATAGA
>UMEY01052857.1_pt1 | contig 22760 bp, 30 predicted proteins | sample 1964881 | NCBI WGS metagenome assembly UMEY01 (sample SAMEA4836033, study PRJEB28245) | human gut metagenome | biome: gut microbiome; material: fecal sample | place: Denmark | collected 2008 | reverse complement strand
TTCGCAACCCCGCAGGGGACTTACTTGATTTGGTTTAATTTACAGTTATGCTGTTCCTGATTATACCTGTCCTTTTTCTCCAGTGCAAGAAATTTTTGTCCATACACCGGTACGTTCAAAGTCTGCCGCTGCATTTCCCGCATTTTTCACAAGCTTTGGATCATATCCCAGCATATCCAGAAGACGGATGGCATTTCGTGTTGTTGCCCTTCCCGGTTGGAGGAGATAATTAAACACCACTTCCTGTTCCCTGACTTCCTCTTCGAAATGATAATTTGTATAAATTTCATCCAGAATATAGGAAAGCTCAATATCATGGGTTGCCGCAAAAGAAAGCAGCCAGTTTCCCCGAAGTGCATTTAAGATCTGTGAGGAAGCCGCAATCCTCTCAATGGTGTTGGTTCCCCGGAGAACTTCATCGATCACACAGAGCAGCGGTTCTTTTTTCCGGCTTTCATCCAGGATCCGTTTCAGGGAACGAATCTCTACGATGAAATAACTTTCACCGCTGCTGATATCGTCCCTCAGAGCCATGGAAGTCATTACCTTCAGAAATGGTGCCCGACAGGAGGTTGCTGTGCAGGTGTGGATAGTCTGCGCAAGAATGCTGTTGATCGCCACATTTTTCAGAAATGTGGATTTGCCGGAAGCGTTGGAACCGGTAACCAGGGTGCCTCCCGTTGCAATGATACTGTTTGCCACCGGATTTCTGATCAGCGGATGGTAGAGATCTTCTGTTTTAAGCTGCACCGCCGTATCCGATTCTTCTGTCCACGGGACAAATTCCGGTATACACCAGAGTGTCAGTGTCCGGCGAAAAGAAGCTACGGAAATCAAAGCATCCAGTTCTCCGATATTATCAATCAGCAGCATGATCGTATCGGCCTTATCTTTTATTTCCTTTAATACGGAATTGTATGCCAGAATATCCACATGAAATACCATCCGCACATAACTCATCAGTAATTGGAAAGGGTCCCCGGAATCTGCATTTTTTCCGGTAATCAGAATGGCTTTTTTTCGGAAACGTCGGAATTCCTTTTTTCCTTCCGCAATCACTTCCATCTGTTTTCTGGCTTCCGGATATTTCACGATCTGCATCTGGTCTGCCGCTTCCAGCATTTTCAGAAGATGGTTAAAGCAGTCCATATAGGTTTCAATAACTTTCTGCCCTGCACTGGCATAATAAATTGAGATATTGGCGATCATCAGACACATAAACACCAGAAAGCCCACCATCGGATACAATGGAAGCAGCACAAAAATACTCAAAAGGAGTGCTGCCAGCATCAGAATATGGATTTTCATATTGATCACCGGTGCATCATTGAGGGCAAGAACTGTATCCGCCAGAGAACCAAGCCTTGTCTTCCCGATGGAAGCCAGGATCAGCTGAAGATCTGTCCGTTCTTTTTCGTGGGTATCAAAAAAATGTATCAGTTTCTCACGTTCTTCCAGTTTTTCTTTGTTGAAAACGGGTCTTCGGAGCATATTATAGAGCACGTCTTCTCCAGGTGATGAAACCGTCTGATTGATCTGTATAAAAATCCGATCCATATCCAGGTCGTTCCAGGTAATATCATCAATATAAAATTTCCCGTTTTCTTTTCTGCGAAAATAGTGGGAGATACGCTCCAGATCATCCGGAGAGTATTCTCTTTCCGGGATTTTTCCAAAAATTCTCTTTATTCTGTTCTTTTGTGCTTTTTTCCACTTATGGTTGTTCCATGCCATCAGGATAATAAACAGTACAACGATTCCTGCTGCCCACAGGATCACCTGTAAATATGGATGCATATTTTTCCCTCCCTGTGTCTATGATAAAAAAAGCCCCTGTCAGCAGCTGTACTGCTGCTGACAGGGATAATGTATCATTATACCCAGTCTACAAAAAATGTATGATCTTTATAAACTTCGTATTTAACCTTGCTGAAAGTTAACGGTTGTTTTTTGAAAGAACTGTTCATCATAAAATACATATAATTAAAATCTTTCTGTTTAAATCCGGTCAGAGTTCTTGATTTCCCGTTCTTGACATAATTATTGAAAATCGTCATTGCTTCTTTTGCTGCCTGATATGCAAGAGTGCGGTTCTCAAAATTGCCGTTAAGACGTTTCAGAAGAGCTCCGTCACGAACTACAGAATATTGCGGATAAGTACCATTTACCATGCTTTCGTAAATTACACCGCGAACTGTGGAAGGAAACTCTTTATCTTTTTTAATTGTACGGTTAAGAACACAAAGTGCTACTGCTTCCATTCCAATCTTTCCCTGGTCTCCTGCTTCGGATTCACATAATGCAGCCAGAAGTGCTTTGTCTGTTGTCTTACCGTTAGCAATTCCCGGATGAGTCTTGTATTCTTTCACCATTGTGTAATATCTGGAATTCTGAGTGTCATAAACTTTTACGTTTCCATTACTCAGATTCTGATTTGAATGGCTTGTCTTAACAGTAGCTACACCTGTCGAAGAAATTGTATAAGTAACTCCACTGACGGTTACTGTTGTACTGACAGCCATAGAACCATCTGTTTTAAAATAATATTTCTTTCCATCAATAGTTTTAAGTCCGGTAGCCATAGAACCGTTACTGGTAGAAAAATAGTATTTCTTTCCGCTGATGCGCCTCCATCCGGTAGTCATATATCCGGTTTCAGGATCAAAATAATAGCTGATATTTTTGGATGTATTTTTCAGCCAGCCGGTAGCCATTACACCGGAAGTTCTGTGAAAATACCGTTTCTGGCCTTTGCTGTTTTTTAACCAGCCAGTAGCCATGATACCTTCGCCACTTGTAAAATAGTATTTCTCACCTTTACTGTTTTTCATCCAGCCTCTGGTCAGTTTACCTGTTTTTGGATCAAAATATCGTTTCCGCTTCCTGGAATCTGTCAGCCAGCCAGTTACCATAGCTCCCTTCTGACTGGTAAAATAATAAGTCTTTTGGCCATTTACGTTTAGCCAGCCCTTAACCTGAACACCTGTAGTTTTATTAAAATAGTATTTATATTTTCCAAGTGTCAGCCAGCCTTTTTGTTTGCTGCCGTCGCTTTTTATGTAGTATGTTTTTCCTCCAACTGTCTTAAAACCGGCAGTTGCTGCCTGTACTTCAGTTGCAGAATGTGAAAAAAAAGCGCAGCCGGCCAGAAGTAAACATACCAGCATCAGTCCCTTCATCCACTGTCTTGCTCTGAGATTTTTCATAATTTTCCCCATTTCTTTATGCCCGATAACAAAATATCAGTTCTGTTTCAAAAATTACAAAAGTGTTACATTGTGTTTATTATATCATAACGAATAAATACTGTCAACTTTTTTGTAACCAGGGACATCTCCTACCCATATGATGAAGTGTAAACAAAATTCTGGAGGACTTATCGATGAGTGACTTAGCGGCTACAAATTGCGGTTGTAATGACTGCGGGTGTGATGAATCCAGTAAAATCAAGGGTTTCTAATGGCAAATGTAGGAGTAACATATGAATGACTTAACACAGCCTAAATGTTACTCCTACTAACACCTCTTACTTATTGATCAAATATTCCTGTAGCGCATCTCTGGTTTCTTTCATCTTATCGATGCCGTTTCCGGTAATTTCATGATTGATGATGACCAGCAAACACTGGAGAATCTTCCGGTTGGTTTCCTCAGAATTTTTTAAACGCCGATTGTCATTATCAAGAAGCTCTGAATGTTTCTTGACAGTAAGCCTAAGATCTTCGTTCGGCTTTCGGAGTTCTTTAATAATCTTCCAAATACCCCAAATACCGCCTACAATCGTGCAAAACCAAATAATCTGATCACTCGTGATTGTGAACCCCATCTACATTATCCTCCTCGGAATTATTCTTTCCTTCAATAAACTGTGTAAATGCCTGATGCAGTCCAGTGGAAGCCAGTCCCATAACAGCTCCGTAGACGATTGATTCAATAGAGAATCCGCTTACGAACCCATTCAGAATGGCACCGATCACCGCCAGAATACACGGAATATCAGTGTTTGGAATCTTGTTTAAAAAAGTCGCGTGTTTGATGATATATCCTACCACCAGACAAGCGACCATGACTACCAGTACGAAATGTTCAGTTAATGTTGTAAAATCCATTGTTGAAATCCTCCTTAAATGTCTTCTGCTCCCTTGAATTCGGGGAGAGTCTTGAGATATTCATACGCTGCTTCTACCGTCATATCCCATTTATCAGTAGTTTCATATGTAACGACTTTCTGGTACGGTTCACTGATGTCACCACTCTTTTCTCTGCCCCTGATTACATCAGACACAAGAGACGCCACCGATATGGAACTATGGCTATTCACAACGTTGAATACGTATAAAATTCGATGGTATTCCGTAACAACGCCATCGTCCTGTGTTATTTTCTTTTTTAATGCCATAAACGTCCTCCTATGAGAATGTGATTTTTATACTTGCGGTAATGGAACACACGTCATTAACCGTAGCATTGACTGTGTTTCCAAATGTAGCTACGATATTAACTCCGCATCCGCTTCCGACTATAGCAGCTCTAAACGAAGACGGATTTACAGAATTACTTGCCGAACTACTATAAAGATACTTTCCATTTTGACGGATAGTTAACCCATGGACACTTGCAACACTGACAGACCCTCCTGCTATAATTGGTCTGGATAACGGTACATACATCGCCACCTCTTTACCTCCGGTAGTAACATATCCCACCGCATAGATTGTCAGAGTGATTGAATCGCCTTTTGTGAAATATGGTTTGAAAATATTTGAGCTCCCGAACCCAAGTTTAAGGTCATTTGCGGATGTAAGACTTTTTCCTGTGATATTTCCGTCCCAATCAACCGTAAGAGCGTTCGAACGTTCCGTGTCAGATGATCCGTTACCTATGATAAAAGGATAGTCACTTGAGATGTTGTATTTACCAATCAACAGCTGGTTATCGGAAATGTTTTTTAAATAATGTCCAATAGCTGTAGAATTTTTTCCTGAGACATCAGACGAATATCCAATAGCTACCGAACAATTTCCAGATACAGTATTACTACCGCCAATACGAACCGAATATCGGCCTTTTTCTTTTTTCGCTTCATCATTTGTATTGTAGTCTCCAAAAATTATATACGGATAACTACCTCCAGCATGTAATTCAAATTTTCCTGTATTGCCATTGCCAATCGTGTCCGCTAATGTTGTTGGATACATTTGTATACATCCGGTATTGAGTTTTAAAAAACCACTTCCCATACCATTTCCCATTGAGATCGTTTGTCCAAGTCGCACATAACTTCCTGAAATAACATCGGATTCAGAATCGCTATAATAAAGATCTACGCTGTTATTTTCGTTATTGGGTTTTAAATATAATTTTCCAAACTTCAAACTGTTCTGAATCTCGCCATCTGAAATGTGGAATGTTTTACCGGTAATCCATGCTGTAGCATCAGAATCTGGCGTCACTTCCGTATTACTGGTGCCTTTAAACTGAATTGAATCATTAGTAATCTTCAATTTCAGATCATTCGATGACTCTCCAAGAATAATATCACCTTTATCAAAAGTAATATAATCCTGATGACTTGCTACCTCGGCGTTATCAGTGCTTATCAACTTATCCCAATTCAACTGCCAGCCCTCTACCGTCTGTTTAAATTCGGTAGAAGTTTTTGTGAGAACTTTCAAGTTGTCTGATATAGCAGTTACTTCATCCTGAGAAGCTTTAAGCTTGATTTCTTTTGCGTTATTCGAGATGGCCGTTTCAACATCGGATATTCTTTTTTTAAAGTCTTCCGGAGCCGGTGTCCAGTCGGTGGCGACAGTGCCTTTTTCGAGCTTGGCATTTCGAATGTATAAGTCTGACTGTATGTTTCCATGTACACCAAAGAAAATATAAGAAAGTTCATAAGTGTTTGGTATTGTGAAGGTAACAGAAGCCCTTTTAAATTCGTTAGTTGGAACAAATTCACTGTTGTCCGATTGATCGCCGACCCACCAAGCATCTGGATTGTCTTTAGGTAACCATATTTTTAAGAAAGGATTATATTCGTCAGACGTTCCTTTCACATCGATACTAAATGTGATTGTATCGCCTTTTTTCAATCCTAAAGTAGTAAAATCCTTGAACACGAATAAAATACCATTGTTTAAATTACCGGCGTTCGGAGTCACTATATGATAACCAATATCCTCATATTCCTTTGTGTCGATTGAATTACAGCCATTAACGCTATCACACGTTAACTGTTCGCCGACGAGTGAAGAGTGTTTGAATAAGTTCCTACCGCCTACCATCAGACTATCGAGCGTACTACTTACGCCATAGGACGTAGAAGTCGTGTTATCTGTATAGGTAATCACAGTTCTCGTCCATAAATAAGGAGTAGCTATGTCAGTTTTTGGCGGAGAACTCAACCAAGTACCGGTTGGGGCTTTCGTCTGAGACGCGCTAAGCTGATATGCGATCGCCGTAGATTTAATACCTTTACCAGAAGCTCCGGTGTCCCCCTTGGCTCCAGCGATACAAACTCCATTTTGACTTGGAGCATAGGTTTTATTGCCAGCCCCATCCACTTTCACAGTACGGCTCCACATGTACTTACCATTTGCCCAGGTAGGCGCTGTTGTGGTCCAGGAACCGCCAGATAAAGCTGTTTGGGATGCAGACAGGTAATATTCCTGATAAGTGTCGGCAATAGCATCATTCGCTGTCTTCTGAGCATTATTTGCTTTATTCCAAGCCTCTTTAGCTGCTTCATAGCTGCTGGACTTGGATACCTCGGAATATTTTAACACTCCATTGCTCAGAACCGTCTGATCGACAAAATATAATGTACTGGTAGATCCAGAAGTATAAGACGGTTCAGTTTTACTCCAGTTACTGCCAATAACAGCCCCATCCGCTGGTTTGGATGGAGCCGCTAATGTAGAGGACTGAAGCAGATAATATCGCACCACTTTGTCGACAGATATAATTTTATAGAGAGTTATCTCAGCTTTGGCTTTTACTGCCATCGCCTGGCACCTCCTTATCCCTCAAGCTGACAAGTATATGCCTGAGTATTATCTACATCGTTTGCTGATACAGTAAGCGTTTTAGCAGTGGCAACTGCTGTGTCGCTACCAACCTTATACCATTTGATAGTACCAAGTCCGGAAACAGTGCCGTTATCAGCGACAGTCTGTTCAACTGCTCCTTTATATACATGTGCGGTCAGAACTGTTGATCCGGAATTGTTCTTAAATACTGTTCCATTGGAAGATGTGATTGACACTGTGATAGCATCAGCTCCGGCGGCTCCAGTATTACCCTGCTTCGCAACACTGTACTGGGTTGCTGTTCCACCATTCGTATATGTAAAGACGGTTTTTGTCCACAGATACTGTCCAGGACTTACGGAAGGTGGAGTGCTCTGCCATCCAGATGTCGGCGCTGAGGTATTTGAGCTAGAGGACGCATATGTAATGTCGGCTTTGGAGATTCCATTACCAGTAGCACCTGTATTACCTTTGTCGCCCTGGACACCTTTGATATTACCCGCATAAACCCACTTAGCATTTGTGGCATTACCTGCAACTGTACACTTGTATGTATTTCCGGTGGAGGTGTTGAGGTACATATCATTAACTCTGGCATTTGCAACACCTGAATCAGCAAATGCTGTAGCTGTAGTAGAAGTGCCTGTGATGCCTGTGCCAGCATACCACTGAGATCCGGTTGTACCAGTTGCACCAGTAGATCCCTGCTTAGCAACACTATAACTTACAGAAGTTGAGTTATCGGTATATGTGGTAGTGACTCTTGTCCACAGATACTGTCCTTGAGCTACAGAGGGAATTGATGTGGACCAACCTGATGTCGGTGGTGTTGTGTTACCAGTGGATGCAACATACTCAGTAACAGGTGTTCCTTTAATCCCCTTACCTGTTGCACCAGTGTTACCAGTTCGAGCAACTGCAAATGAGAATTTCTTATTAATCGTGATACCATCAACAGATACCGGAATAGTAGCTTCACAAGCAGCATTTACAGTCGCAGTGGTGGTGAATTTGATTGTTACTTTTGATGTACCGCTATTGGATACCGCTGCGCTGATGCCAGTCGGGCATACGATTGATTTGGCGTCTACGGTCACTACAGAGCACTGATTGTTACCACAGAAAGCGACTGCCTCGGTGGTGCATGACTGATTGGCGCCTACACCTCCCGTGCCACCAACGAAAGTGTACGCTTCACTTGTGAGCATAACTGAATACGCATCTGTAATATCGACAAGGGTAATCTGATTACCTGCTTTAACTGCCATGTTGTTTTCCTCCTTGAATTTGAAAGTCTTTTTGTTTTCATCGGTTAATCCATCGGGAAACATGAGCTGAATTGAATAATCGTCATCAAAGGTTATCGTTTTTAAACCATTTTGAGAAGCATTACTCAACTCAACCTCTTTCAGATATGTTCCGTCAGAATTGAAATATCGTATTTTATGAGCCGGAAGTTGGTTTTCAGTGGATAAACCATATACATATTGGGTATTTTTCTTAACTGGAATATAGTTCGTGAATATGGAGTTAGGATGAAGGGTTCCTTCGGAGAATGTATCTTCCGGAGCCGGTGTCCAGTCGGTGGCGACAGTGCCTTTTTCCACTTTTAGATTTTTGAATTGATAAGATACACCACATGAACTGTCCATATTGGAAATATAAAGAGTTTGTTCGGATAATTCTGGTAATTCGGATACTGATTTTAAATGAAAATGAACACTATTCCATTCGTTTGATTTAACACTTACTGAATTAGTCCAATCCGCTCGTATTATTATATTAGAGCCATCCGCTTTCAGAATTTGAAGGAAAAATTTAGTATCGATATTAGGTTTGATGTCTACGGATATTATATAATCCGTGTTTGGTTTGAATTCCGACACAAGAAGATTTTCATAGAGTATAGCAGACCATCCACTTTGTTCTGCATTTCCTCGAATAAGTTTTACAGTTCGTATTCCATTTTCGACATTTTCAGCGCGAGTGAAGTTACCGGTTTGCATTATCCAGTTCCAGTTTTTAATTCCTTGATTTGTTTCCAATGCCAGATTCCTACCACCCAGCATTAAATACCCATTGTTCCAAACTCCATCAAAAATGTTGACTAACATAGCTTAACCCCCACGCATTTTTTTTTTTTGACAACAAAGTGAACCTCCTTTTGAAATTTACGCATAAAAAATAGACCCAACCCTTGTAATAAGAATTGAGTCCATTAATCCTTCTGCCAACCAAACAGTCGGAATCCTAGAGCTTTTTCTACAGTATCGAAATCCACGCAGCTACGATCCTCAAACGGAGTATGATACAACCATTCCGAAGGTTCTTCTGTGATTTGAATACTCATAAAATCCTTCTTACTCTTCTCTTTAAGTTCGTCAGCAATATACGGAAACTCATGAGTAAATATAGGTCGTCCCATAATCTCTACCGCATAAGCATAGAAATCACTAAAATCACCAATTAACACACCGGTATATACGCTTACGATAGCAGCTTCTCTTTTAGTCATAGTCAATTCCCTCCTCGATAATTCCAACGCTTTGCAGGTATCGGAATTCCGAATCATCGTAGTATAAGTCGTTTGCATTAATCATTTTATCTTCTCCTTTCTTTTCCTTAGGGATAAAAACGAACCTGCCGAGTGAAGGTACCCATGTAAGTTCATCGTCTTTGTGCTGCTCCATTAGTTCTAGTATTTTCTTTTGATATGGACGAAGTTCTATTCCGGCTACTTTTTCGACATACTCAGTAATAGTCATCGGTATCACCCCTTTTACTCTATTAATTCATACTTTTTATGAAACACGTCCGGCTTGCATGGATAGAATTCGCCACGTAATCCTTTAATAATATAATCACCGTCGCTCGCCAGCATTTCTCCCTCAAGTGTTTTTATTTTAATAATTACATGAGGTCTTCCTTTTCCTACTTCCCAAGCCGTATCGATAATATCGTAGATTAACGATTCGCCAACAAATTCTTTTATTTCTTCCAGATTGACCCCAGTCCATTTTACTGCTTCAATCTCACAAGGTTTCGTTCTGTATTTCATTTTTATTTCTCCTTTCCTAACCCAACAACGCCGTATCAATAATCTGAAAATTAGCTCTGTGAATATAAAGAGCCCTACCATCAATCATCAATTTCGTCATTTTAGGCAAGTCTTTAGGAATCTTCCAATATACCTCATCTCCTGAATATGCTACGATAGGCTGTCCTAACTGAGATTTAATAACCACAACACGTGACTTGCCGAAATAATTCCTATATTTATTTACGATACCGGCCACATATGTATTATCTGTAATCTTGCCGGTAGACTGGCTGTAAATATCAGTCTGCTCAAAATCTACCTCTGGCTGCAATCCCTTCTGCTCGAATATACACGTATCACCGCAACTCTGAATTTCTTTACCGTCGATATTAATTGTGATCACGGATGACATTTCATATCCCGTAACAACCGATCCGTCACTGCTATAAGAGGTCGTCTTGACTGGATTACCCTGGATATTGATTTTATCGCCAGTGGTGGTCATTACTTTGGACCCGTAATTGTCATAAGTGCGAATGATGTAGCCATTACCTGCAAGATTGCCCTTGATCTCATTGATGGCGTCATCCAGTGTCGCACAGCCAGTAATTCCACTGATAAAGCAAAAACATAAAACCGCAAGTGAAATAAATCTGAGTTTTTTCTTCATTTTAAAATTCTCCTTCCTATTTAAAAATAAATCTGAGAGTTCCCAGATGGTAACCAAATACAAACTTGGAACAAACCGTAAAAATAATAAACGCCACACCCCAAATGAGATGTGACGCAGCACTGTATTTTATCCCAGAGGTCATTATGAATCCCAAAAGCGATATCATAAATCCTACAAACGACACTATACAGAACATTCCGAATATTAAAGCAAACATTTTGAAGTCCTCCTCAGTTACAAAGCCCAATCATACCGCATATAGCAGCTGTGCACATTATAACAACTTTACAAATATTCTGGTCTTTTGCGTGCCACCATGCGAAGAGCATATCGATGATAATAATAACTTCCAACCAGAATCGTATTGAAAATATCATTTCGAATCCTCCTCTAAGATCTGTTTCTTAATGTCTCCATCAAGTTCTTTAGCCATGAGATCATGAACAATTTTTCCAACACTAAAATTCATAGGATCATCTTCGGCAAGTCTGGACTGAATGTAATCTTTGGCCGAATCTATATTGGGGCACTTTGATCTGATAATGGCTTCAGCAGTCTCCTCGTCAATATCGTATGGTTCAAAACACTTTTTAAATTCAGACAGTTCCTTCTCCAAATCATTAATTCGATCTTCGATTACCCCAATATAATCTCTTATTTTTTCGCCATCTTTATCGGTTAAATATTCCATCGCCGTAGACCCAACCATCCGTGATAAATCATACAGTTTATCAAGAGCTTCTTTTACGGATACTTTGTTGTCTTCCATTGTCCTGCCTCTCCTTTCCTAAAAAAATACTGTTAACATATCAATTCCCCTACACAATCCATGACAAAACCATATACAGTATTAAAGCTATACTGTGACCAATAATGTATACACCTGCTATTATTCTAGCAGGCAAAAAATCGTCATAGTTTTTCAAACAGTCGACTGTTATCATCCACCCTGACATATAAAATGCTACAATACAGCATAAGGACAACAATCTTCCGAAGCTTATAATGTCTGACATTCCTCTACCCCCGTAATCAACTCCTTATATGGAAGACTCTCGATCCACTTACAAAACTCTCGCCACTCATCCAGCTTATGATTCTTTCGCTGTCTGTAAATATTTGCCAGAACTTCATAATTCAGCATAACATTGCGAGTCTGGTTATAGCTGCTCGGAAGAAGCTGAATAAGCTGCCACCAAATGTCTTTTTTGCTCGGACAACCTTTGATTTCAAAATCATCTGGATTATAGTTAATATATATATTTCTATAATCATTTAACGCCTTTATTGTTTCTTCTAAAATCTTACGTGTTCGGATGTCGAGATGTTCATATGAAAAATCCTCCAGCGTAAATTCTTTCTCCGCAATCTTGTGCATGGTACTGCAGGAGTTTGCAACCGTTCCAACTTTATAAGTATCAAACTCTTTCCACCAGTATAATGGTGCTGTAATTCTCACATATACCGGCATCATCCTCATATACTTTCGATGCTCTGTACCTGCGTTGGATAAGCGCTGCATGAGGGAGTGGTCGTTTTCGCCTACTACATATTTCGGAGTGTTACCACACCACTGAGAACTAAACGCACAATGGTTTTCGCATAAACGGCCATCGCAGCCTCTGCCACTATCACTTTTCTCCCAGCTATTCATCGGATTTCTCATGCCCTGAATAATAAACGCCATCTGCTCTGGACTCGCCAGAACTACATTTTCTAAATTAATGCTCATTTTAAATTTCTCCTTTCCTATCGAACAACACTAAATATGGACAATCAACACAATTCTCCTGCAGATAACCAGTGCGTCGAGTCCCGCCAGTTAATCCTCTACAACAACCAAAGACCGCAGTCCCAGTGTCTTCCATTTCCGAATAACATTTATCGTAGTCGGATATAAATATTTTTAGCACAAATTCCAGGATATAAATGAAAGCTAAAAAGATTAGTAACTCAATCATAAGCCTTCACCCCGCATTCTTTGCCACAATCCGGACATCTAACAAAACATTCAAACTCGTTCACTCCCGTCTGCTTATGCCCTACGTCTTCTTTCTGATAAGTAAATATGCACCTGCAGTCAGGGCACACGATTTCAAAATAACTTTCCCCGTTCTCAAGCTCTTCTGCACATCGATCACCCTCTGATTCGTACTGCCAGCCCAGTGATAAGTGACATCGGAAAGCTCATCTACGAATTCTCCATCTACCAAAATATCAATCCATTTCATACCGGGCAGATCTCGAACATCCTCCCATAAATATCCGGTATACAACCAAACAGTCTTACCGGGCATATAGTTCTTGATGTATTTCGCCAAATGAGAAATGGTGTCTCTATTCTCCGGATATAAAGGATCTCCTCCAGAAAAAGTGACACCGCTGATATAAGACTTATTTACTTTGTTATATAATTCCTGCTCAGCCTCCACGTCGAATATCAATCCGTCATTCGGATTCCAGGTCACAGGGTTTTGACACCCTTTACAATGATGGTTGCATCCGGCCACCCAGAGCACTGTCCGAAGCCCATCGCCGTTCCGCATATCATCAGTGGTTATATTATGATAGTTCACATGAAAACACCTCCTAAAAATATCCTTCTTGCTTTAAACTGGTATAGTTGCCATCACCAAGAATTATCATGTCTTTAAATGGAACATTTCTCTTTCGTAATCGAAATTGTAAAATATAATAGCTCTAGGTGTTTTCTCCAGGATCTCCATTAATGTTACTACACGAGACTCGTCAGTATTCACTATTCTTCTCAAAACATAACAAAGCTGAGAAGCCTGTTGGATTGGTTCATCCTTAAAAGGGTCCCATCTATTTCGGATAACATCCTTATATTGAGGAATATCGTACTTAGCATACACATCAATATGATGAGGAACCGTATTTCTTTCGAAGTTCATGTCAACCAATATTCGATTTCTCAATCTGATTAATCTGCCGGTGTTCAAATATCTTTCAATCTGTGGATACTTTGTAAACCGTGAATACACAACATGCTCTCTACAAAACTCAGTCTTGTTTTTGTAGAATCCATTCGCCACGAATACCGGTATGTAATCGGCCCAGCAGTCTCCGGGTGTTGCTGAAAGAATAATCCAATTATTCCCACGGGCAATCTTCTGAAATGCTTTTACCCAGGCTCCTGAACCACAGACTCTATCCTCATCAAATATAAAGAACGATCCATGAATTTCAGCGTATTTCTTAATATTATTCCAGGAATCAATTACGATTTTTTGCTCAGGATATAATTTATTCTGTTCTGGGTCTGTTGACATACGATAATTCGCCAACTCTGAATCCCACTCAAAGTGAAATTCAATGATCGTGGACCGCAGGTATATTTAGTATCAGGAAATGCCCACAGAGAGCTGAGCGAGGATATGGTATCCATCGTGGATGAGATTGATATTCGCTCAGTCAATCTGGATGTAAGACCATATGACTGGGAAGTAAATGGTAAAACTGGTCGTACTGCATATCTGCAGTCTATGGAGGTCATTCAGGAAATTGACAGATTTGCAGCAAGATATGCTGAGGAAGAAAGCCCAGAGGAGTGAACATGATCGTACGAGCATTTGGAGTCAGAGCACATAACAAGAATTTAACATGTGCTTTGGCAAACGATTTAGATAGAGAATTGCTGAATCTTCAGAAAAATGGCTGGAACATCATTTCAGTAACTGCAACGCCGGTTAAGGAATACAATTACCCAGATTACTTTGATTCAACGTTATTTACAATAGTTGCGGCTAAGAATGAACGTAGATGAGGGAGTGATATTTATGAGTGACGGAGCAAAAATCATTATAGCCGGAATTATGGCTTACACAGTATTTAGAGTTGCAGGAAAGTGTACGGACGCCAGGATCGAGATAGCCGCGATGAAATGTGGCGTCACTATGAAATTGGAAGAGAAGGAGAAATGATTATGAATATTTATTGTGATTTATGTGCAAATAAAGACCGTAAGGAAACGTGCAGAACTTGTGTTAGTGGTATCCTTCGCATGACAACAGACGGAGCTGAATATAGTTTGCCTTCGAATTACCTAGACATTTTTAAGCCGGCAGCGCCTTCTTTAGATGCTGACGCTTTGAAAGCTACTATGAATAGCTATTTCGGAACGGGCCTTACGGTATCACCATATCAGAAAGCTATGTCCAAAATCAAAAACGTCATCTTCAATGATCCGGCTACAATTGTATTTTGGAGTGATGGCACTAAGACCGTTGTAAAATGCGGTAAGGATGACACATTTGATCCGGAGAAAGGTCTGGCTATGGCGATTTCCAAATACTTCTTTGACAATGCCGGATATTTCAATGATGTATTTAAGAAGTGGATTCCTAAGAAAGGAGAAAGCGATGAAAAAGACCAGTGATTCATTAATTATAGGTTTTGATTCATCGGCGGGTAAGGACGGCACAGTTTTAATCGTGGGGCGTAAAAAACCCCGCGAAGCCGTCGATATTATAAATGCTTTCGATGGAGAAGAAGCTCTTGAACTTTATAAAAAGTTGATTACACCAAAGGCGAAAAATGAGTAAAGATTTTCTCAGGGATTATCAGAAAGACGCTGTGAATAAAATGCGTAATGGCTGTATTCTTAATGGCGGCGTGGGGAGTGGGAAATCAAGAACAGGTCTCTATTATTATTTCAAAGAGAACGGTGGAAGTTATATCGATCAAGAATATGTTCAAATGAAGAATCCACAGGATCTTTATATTATCACTACGGCTATGAAGCGTGACTCACATGACCGGAAGATATCTGAATGGCTCTTCGCCTTCGTCTCTCGGCTCTTTGATTTTCACATTCCAGCCACGATCGATAAGTTCATCAGCGAGCTCCTGGTTTGGAATAACCACTGCGAAGTTGCGATCGCCCTCACGATTGAATTTGCTACCCTCTCCTCTGAGGTTTCTGTAAATGATTCTTGCGTCGTTAATCTGTAAAATGTCTCTTGGTGCAAATGTCAGTTCCATAATTCTTTTAATCTCCTTTAAATAAATATAATTTTGTATAAAACAAAGAGCCTCAGCTATTTCTAGCCAAGACTCTCAGTTTGCTTATTAAACGAAGCCAATTTTCGCGTACTTCATTATTTCATAGAAATCCTTGAGTGATAAGGTTGCCGTACCATATTTACATTCACTGCAAGCTAAATAATGCTTCATAAAATCACTCCTTTCATAACAGGAAAGGATTTCTCCGCGAATATCAATTCCAAGGTAACTCTACTTCTTCGTCGACACCTTCCGGAATATTCATAAAATCCGGTAATGGTCTCTCTTTGGGAATATACGGATCTTCAGATATAAACCATTCATAATCACCGTATTTAGAAATAGATTCGATGGCGTCGTTAACGAGTTTGTTATAATATGATCGGTCGATAATGCCGTCATTACCAGTGATCAGCTCTGCTCCAGATATCTTTTTCTCTTTCCCGGTATCAGGATCAATGATCGTCACCGTCTCTTCGGTTTTCTTCAACAGCATTTCTGCCTCAAGCCATCTGAATCCTGTCGTACCGGTAGCCGCGTAGAATTTACCATTCTGCTCTCTGACGAGAACACCGCCGCCCTTGCCAGGTTTAACCGGACAGAATTCTCCGACTTTACCGACGAATTTACGGTCATGACCATCATTGATCAGCTCCTGCAGTACGCCAGCTTCCGGTTCAAACGTGGTATCTGAGATTTTGCCTTTCTTATAATCGGATTCCAACTTCTCAAGTTTCTTCTCGTATTCAGATACATCCGGTAATTTCTCATTCATATCCAAATATAAAGCCGATTTCACTGAGAAAGTTTCTCTCATATCATTGATTGTTACTGGTTCCCGGCTGAAACAAGTCTTGAATACATAAGGAACCGCAAACTGCTTGCCAGTAGCTGTCCATGGATTATTCTTATGTTTCTTATTATCACCTGGCGCATATCCGTACATAGCCACACATTCATCTGGATCTTTATACTTAGCAATATAAACCGCATTGTTTACAAGACACATCCGATCGTAAGTAGCCTCATGCTCAAATGTGTAGCCATACCGCTTACCAAAGTCCATGACGAATTTGATAATCTCCGGTGTAGCATCCGGAATCTTAATGGAATCTGTCTTGATATGAGCAACAGTAAATCCTCTCTTCTGTACCTCATGTTTAAGATCCACCATAAACAGCGCGCCACGTTTAGCAACGATATTGTCTTTGTTACGAATATCCCTGAACGGATTGTCGAAGTTAGCTGATGTAAGACCATATACCGAGTTGATCGCAGTCTTGAGTGCGTTAGCAAGATCTTTGGATGTCAACTCGCCATTCTTAACCCTCTCAATATGTTTCGTGAGTTTACCGTCTAACATGCCATTGACAATATCCCAGGCTTCATGTTTGATAGATACACGTCCCTCGACGATTTCTCTATATGCTGTTGTATATCTGACTCCAAACAGACATTCAGCAATGGTGCTGTGTGGATGCATTGAAGCAATATCCAGCAACGCTACGTTTCCATACATGCCTGGTTCAGCGTATACATAACCGCCCTCGCCAACTTCTTCTCCACGATATGTAGAAACACCATTTTCGTATTTGTAGCCCGGAAAATATGGCAACAAGCTGCAGGCTTCTCCATGAGGTTCTGCCATCATTTCCCTGCAGGATTTCTCAAGGAATGCTTTCACTTCCGGATCTAACTCATATACAGGTTCGGCCAAGTTACGATACTGGAACTCATTCTGAGGGTGCTTATTATTGCCAAATATAAATCTCTGAGTCAGAGTATTGGTGGTGTCGTTCACAGTCAATCCGGCCAGATCAGCCAGAATCTCTCTTGCAATAAAATCACTTTTCAGGTAATCCCATGCAGCTTCCGTCGCCAGGACGTCGTTATCGCAATACTCCGCTACTTTCTGCCATAATTCTTTAGGCACAGGCTTGTCCCACGGAAGTCCAAGCTCCTGATGGTGAATGCCCATTTCGATCTCAAGTTTTTTTAAGCTCTTTTTGTTACCCGCAGAAGCGAAATCATAAATATCAGTATATGAAATATTGTACGCCTCGCCGAATAATACCTTTCGACTGTCACCTTTTTTCGTATTTACAATTTTCTGGGATAAATCATACAGCTGCTCGTTCGTATACCCCATCATACAAGCATATAACATATGATTATCATATCTACGACAATTAAATCCAACCAACCGGAATTTGATAAGTTCTTCAATATCCTGTGGTCGTGGATTTATCAGCCTTACGATTGGCTTTCCCTCTCCCTGTACTTTCCAGTTAACCAAGAACAAGTTAGGAAATACCTCGCAATCATAAAAAACCAGCGGCTTCTCATCGTTTGTGAGCGCTACCGCCGGTTCTTCAGATTTAAATTTCATTTTGCTTACAAGTCTCAGACAATAATCAGCCTGATTGGTGCTCTGGGCTGCGAAAGAATATACCGCGTTTCTCATATCAGATACATCATAAGCTTTGCCGCTGGCGTAAGCATCATTGAGAAGTTTATTGATAAAATCAACACTACTTCGAGTGTCGTGATGATATTCTTTTTCGAGATTTCTCTTTATGGTAGTTCTGAGACTCTGTTCGTTTTTAAATCCTTCAATATTTATCACTTTTTTTCCTCCCTCCTTCAAAGGAAGTCCTGAGCTAATATGTGCAATAGGTAAATTATTGCATTTTGTAAGCTTTCTCCTGAGTGAACTTTTTCCTGTGAATACCTTTATTTCAATGTCTTTGTCGTAAAGACGGTTGAGCAGTGTTGAATCACCATCATAAATATAATGAAGGTGGATTCCAGCTCCGCTTTTACTTAACTCAGCATATGTAGCTGGCCATTTGCTTGCCGCAGCCAGATTTTTCTCGAATGATTTATTACCGGACTCATCCTTAATATCAAAATCAATGACTATATGATTCTCTGGAACCTTGACATAATGTAATTTATGAACATTGATGTCGTGTAACCTCGTGGTAACAGCATCCCATGGTTTGGTAGGAGTTTCCTTTTCATTGGCGTATTGAGCCAAATAATCTCCCGCAAGGATATCGAATTCTGAAGATATTCCCTCCATAAATTCAATAACATATTTTTTGTCGGTATCATCTTTCTTCTCACTCCCCATATCTTTCTCGAATTTATCAAGTCGGAACCCTGAATATACATTCCGAGCCTGAGATTCGCTGTCAAATTCTTCGTCGAAATTCCAGAAATAATTCCTAAGCTCTTCTTTGAACACTCTCTGAGAATATGGATATGGTACCTTGGTCTCGTCGCAATACACCTTATACATTTCCCATGCAGTTTTGAGAGTCGTTCCGTCATTCTTTTTAAACACACTGAATGAATCAATCATGAAATTATAGAAATCATTTGTAGCACCCATCATCAGCGTCGGAACATATGAATCGTACGCATGTTTGTTCGCCAAATATACCTGATGACAGTGATACGCAATTCCCGGAAGCTCAAAAGGGATTTTATCCATACAATCTGAATATTCCCTCTGGTCGAGTTTATTGCCGGATGGCGTGACATCGATCAATCGTCTGAGTAAACCAGATTTGCTGTCTGTAATTTTCACTGGCTTATTAGTTCCCATAAATAAGAAAGCGTTGAATCTATTTGCATAAGTAGATTTAAACTTCTCATTTACAGTCATAAGCTCGTGAGATACAAGACTGTTTAATCGAGTATTATCCTCAATTTTTGACAAATCTCCATCATGCTGAATCGCGATAAGCGGGTTTGCTTTAAACGCCTCTAACGCAAAAGAGTTATTAGCCGATCCCAACGCCTTAGCGTCAAAGACCGAATAATAACCCTCAAATAACTGCTGTATAATATTTAAGACTGTCGATTTACCGGTTCCTGCAGAACCATAGAGAACCATAAACTTTTGAATATTCTTAGAATCCCCTTCGATAACTGCACCAATCGCCCATTCGATTTTCTTCCGCTCCCCCGGGGAATATAAAGTAGACATAAGCTTTTCGTATCCTGAAATATCACATTCTCTCAGCGGATAACTGAGCGTTCGGCTGGCGTAATCCTTTTTATTCGTCTTGGTATCACCAAATATAATTTTCTCGTCTAGTGGATGATAGTTATCTCGCATCTGCTTTTGACAATATTTATGCCAGGCGTCTATAGAACCGGAGTTTGAATCCCACATATACTTTGTGTTAAGTTCATCAATCGCGTGTTCTTCCTGTTTTTTCGTATATTCATATAATGCGGCATCAACCATGTTGATCACGTCTTCTTCGTCAGTAGACCAGAGACCGGTATCTTCATTCCAAACAGCATAGAAATCGCCGCCCCGTATCATGAGATCCGACGATTTCTTCAGAACAAATTTAGGGAATATCTCGGTGACACCCTTTTTCACTTGGCGCGTCGAAATCTTCATGAAATCAATCATTACACTATGCTTCTCCTTTCAAGATTTAAGATATGCTGTCGAGATACCAGCACAATTGTGTCCAAATGTCCACTTTCGTTAAATCCACGTCAACGCCTCGAATTCTGAATAAACCGCCATCCCCGTCTGACCCATACTGTCTATCCAGAAATGTATTTACGATATTTCCAGCAGATTTCTTATCAAAATTATTATCGTTCATAGCTCCAAGGCCCATGGCCGTGATCATTCCCCAAAACCATTGCCCGGTTCGATCGCCGAGTGCTGGATTGTCCATGATGGTCTCCTCGATCCTAATGGCCAAAGCCACCATCATCTCCAGAACACTGCATGGACCTTCGAGACAATCTCTAATCCAATCATTCTGATTTTCTCTGCCTGTATCAACAGCAAATCGCCATCTAAGATCTACGCCATCTTCAGCTCGGTTTTTGTCGCTTCGCATTTTGCATCTGAACGTAATCATGTGTAAGCACGAAAGAAGTTTTTTATAAGTCATCTTGCCTGAAAACCTCTTTCCGCAGACAATATTAGTCATCCATTCGAAATATTCGTTGATAATATTGTTTTTATCCATCCGTTCTTCTCCTATCGTGTAGGATAGACGTCACTGAATCTTCGAGTGTCCATGAGAATTTCGTATTCTTTATCAAGAGTCTCATTTCTGACAAATACTGAATCGTCCTCATATTCACCGAAATGATTCAGAGCATCGCTTCCAATAGTTTCTTCAATGTCGTCTTCGTCCATAACACAATTTGCCTCGTCAGTAACAATTCCATCAGCCCAATATGTCAGGCTTTCGGATGGAAGTTCGCTTTCGCTGAATTCTTCCGGTGAAATAACATATTTATCCATATAATCCTCCTCTTCTTTTTTATCGGAATATTTGTTTTCTAAAATAATCTCTCTGGCTGTTTTGCGTTCTGCATAATCGACATGCGTTTGTTTAGGCTGTGCCGTAATATCAACGTCCATGCCTTCTTTCTCAGCGATATCCTCAACAGTCGGATGTTTCTTACTCCATATTTCCTTTACCGAAGCAATTTCCTCGTCAGCCAGTTTTTTATATTTATCCTTTACGAGTTTCCATGTTACTGCGGAGCCAATAGCGACTCCTGCAGCAAATATAAGAATTTTATTTATCATGGTCTTTCCCTTTCTTTGAAAATGGGTTCTCTACGCTCTTATGAATATAAATCTTTTCGTCGATTATCACTCCGGGTATTTTTCCCATCTCAAAAAGAGCTTTTAAAGTATTTCTGCCACTATGCCATTTGACAGCAGCTTCGTCCAGGGTCATAAGACCAGGAAGCGTATCACCATCGAATATAGACACGTTTTCCAAATTATTTTCCAGAATGAATATGATAAGTTCTCTACCTGTCATGATTTCTCCTTTCACCAAACGCGATCGTAAATATCCCTATAGGTATTCCCCGACCCAATGCTATTGAGTCCTGTCATTCACATCAGATCAAGGATGTTTCCATCAACATTGAAATCAAGCAGAATTGTTCTTTCATATCCGTTCACAAAGTTACGATTCGCTTCTTTGCTGGTATCGTAAATGCCGAAATCGACATAGTTATCACCGATCGGATTCTTTTTATCATAGATCCATCCTACAATCTGGCCTGCTCTTGTGTGGGGGATACCAAGCATATCGTATACTTCATTCAGAAATAAATGTCCACGATCTTCCAGACGTTTAGTTGCCGCTGCTTCCTGCTGGCGTAAGAAAATCATATTGAGTTCCGGATCTTTGGTCCATCCAATACATCCATCATCGAAGAATTTCGCAAATTCACTGATGGCGTTTGGATCTACTACGTCGACAGTCTTTTTTACAGTCTTTTCATTACCTTTTTCGTCGGTAACAGTCTCCTCCACTTCCTTAGCTTTGATGTTATAACGGAGCTCTTTATCCAGTTCTTTTCCGAATCTTTCAACGACTCTTCCACGATATTCTTTGAAGCTTTTGTCGACTGCTGTGTAAGCTGCAGCCAGTGCAATGTTCCTCTTTCTGAGAATATTGTTAGATGTGAGAATAGCCGTGATAGATAATCCTCCGAGAATAACCGCAGGAGCATAAACTTTAGCAACCTTCAGAGCGGTCTGCGTATACACAATAGCAAGATCTCTGTTTCCGTCGTCCTGCGTATACTCCTCATTAACTTTATCTGGATTCTCAATCACATCGTGAATGGAATCAATTCTATCTCTGGAGTCGTCTAAAATATCGCTCAGTTTAGTTGTGGCCTTGCAAGCCATTACGGCACTTGCCACTGCCCCGATTACTCCGGCCACCACAAGGATTTCCGGGCTGTGCTTCTGAAGCTTAAATGCCATTCTGTGTGCTGATCTGGAAATAGTATTCATAAATGCTAATTTTTTCATTATTCGTTCTCCTTTTTAAACTCTTCAATTTCTTTTACCGACATACCATCAATTCCGGCAGACTCATCGGAATCGGTATGTTTAAAATATTCTCCCGTCAGTGGATACATATATCTGAACATACAATAATTTGCAGCATCTGCCAGATACTCTAAGTTA
>UMEY01037367.1_pt1 | contig 22917 bp, 20 predicted proteins | sample 1964881 | NCBI WGS metagenome assembly UMEY01 (sample SAMEA4836033, study PRJEB28245) | human gut metagenome | biome: gut microbiome; material: fecal sample | place: Denmark | collected 2008 | reverse complement strand
TGTTCACAATTTATTTACTCATGCGTTTGTCGTGGGTAACAGACGCAATTCATCTCCCACCTTAGAGGTGGGAGTCTTCTTGCTAGAAGAGGTTAAATCCCCCTTATACACGCCTGAAGCCTTTGCCAGTGCGATGGTCCTCTTTGCACCATCATAAAAGGCAATGTCGATCATTTTTCCGTCTACTGTAAATACACCGATACCCTGTGCCTTTTTCTCATCGATCTCACGTACTACTTTTTCCGCAAAAATAATGTCTTTCTGCTTTGGTGTGTAAATATCGTGTACGACATTGATCTGGCGGGGATTGATAATGGATTTTCCGTCAAATCCCATAAGATGGATGGTTTCCACATCCTGACGGAATCCTTCCATGTTGTCAAGGTCTGTATAAACCGTATCAAAACACTGTACTCCTGCTGCTCTTGCCGCGGTCACAAGATTCTGTCTCGCACCCATCAGCTCGATTCCTGTTCCTGTAATATGTGTCTGAAGATCTTTTGTGTAATCACCGCCGGAAAGGGCAATGCCGAAAAGTCTCTCACTGGACTCGCAGATATCAAGAGCCTTCATCACACCTCTGGCAGATTCCACAGCTGCCATGATCAGGACGCTTCCCTCAGGACGGCCGAACTCTTTTTCCGCATAGGCAATTTCACGCTCCACAAGCTTTACATCCTGTGCGCTTTCTGTTTTCGGGATACGGATGGAATCACATCCACCGGCAACAGAGCAGCGGATATCTTCTTTCCAGTAAGGGCTGTCCAGGCCGTTGATCCTGACTACCCGTTCACATCCACGATAGTTAATTGTTTTCAGTGCATGATACAGGGAAAAACGTGCCGCGTCTTTCTGGTTCTCTGCTACTGCGTCTTCTAGGTCCAGCATGATAGAATCTGGTTTATAAATGTATGAATCTTTGATAAGTCCCGGTTTCTGAGCATTCAGAAACATCATTGTTCTTCTCAGTCTTTTTTTGTTCGGATTGTTCATCGGATATCCCCTCCCCATGGTAAATGTTCCGTCTGTAATACAGAGCGGTAAACTGCTGCTTCAATACGTGCTTTGATCGTACAATCCAATGCACCTTTGTCTACGATGGTAAGTTTTACGTCGCTGACGCCAAGATTTTTCAGAGTTTCCAGTGCTACTTTACGGATCTGGTTTCCATACTGGTTGATCACGGAGCTTTCCATGGAAAAATCTACATTTCCTTCTCCTTTTTCTACAGTTACCTGGCAGTCGCTGGATTCCAGAATTCCTGCAATGGCTGGCCTTACGATATCCATGTTTATCCTCCTTTTGATCCGGTAACATAACTGCTGCCGGAACCTTTATGTTGTGTTCTTTTGTTCATCTGAAGCTATCGTAAGGTCGTAACCTTACAGGAGAAATAATATTTTTCTTAATATTTGTTAAGGTACGGAATTTTTCCTGCTTTTCTTTTTATAAAACAGATATTCGCAATGTTGGTAAATCTGCCCATTGCGTTTTCTTCGTAAGGTTAGTATAATAACCTCATATTTTAAAAGTGAAAATTTATATACTTTTTATATTTTTCATTCACAGGGAGGATTTGATCATGAAAGAACGTTTAAACTGGGCAGTTCTTGGTACCGGTGTGATCGCCAATCAGATGGCGCAGGCACTTCAGAAAATGGGAAAACCGCTGTATGCAGTTGGAAACCGTACCTATGAGAAAGCCGTTGCCTTTGCAGAAAAATACGGTGTACAGAAGGTTTATTCAGAAATTGATGAAATGTTTACTGACGAAAATGTGGATATTATCTACATTACAAGTCCTCACAATACCCATTATGCCTTTATGAAAAAAGCACTGCTTCACGGCAAGCACCTTTTTGTGGAGAAATCCATCGCCCTTAACAGCCGTGAGCTGGATGAAATGATCGCTCTGGCCAGGGAAAAAAATCTCATTCTTGCCGAGGCCATGACCATCTGGCATATGCCCATTTACAAAAAACTCTGGGAAACAGTCAAAAGCGGCTCTCTGGGAAAAGTCCAGATGATCACCATGAATTTTGGAAGTTTTAAAGAATATAACATGAACAACCGCTTTTTCAATATGAACCTGGCAGGCGGTGCCATGCTGGATATCGGTGTTTACGCACTCTCCATTGTCCGAAGTTTTATGGATGAAAAACCGGATGAGATCTTAAGCCAGTGGAAGCCTTCTCCTACCGGTTCTGATGAGCAGGCAACCATTCTTCTTAAAAATCCTTCCGGTCAGATGGCGACTGTCGCACTTTCCATGCACTCCAAACAGCCGAAACGTGCCATGATCAGCTGTGAGAAAGGTTATATCGAGATCATGGAATATCCACGTGCAGATAAAGCAGTGATCGTGGATGCAGAGACAGGAGAAAAAACTGAAATTTCCTGCGGTGACACTTCCGATGCACTGCTTTATGAGATGGAGGATATGGAACATGCAGTTCTTACACGTGATACCTCCGGCTTATATCTGAATTATACAAAAGACGTTATGGATATCATGACCTATCTTCGTAAAGAATGGAATATGAAATACCCGGATGAAAACTGGGACTGATCTTCTTCAGTTACTTCTGTTTATTTCTGCCTCTGATACCTGGTCACCACCAGGATCATGCAGACAAAAGCAATCGCAAACATAGCTTCCAGCCCGATACCTTTCCAAACGGATGCAGCTGCCTCACCTGTGAGGTGGCTGTAGCTTCCAAGAGTCTCATTTACCGTTTCATACCAGTATACAGGAAGAAACTGAGACACCTTCAGGACATTTCTGTCCATAACATTCATGGGAACAAAAACACCACACAGAAAACACATTCCAAGAGACAGGATATTGGCAATCCCGCTTAACATGTTGCTGTTTTTTACAAAAAGCCCGATCAGGTAGGAAAGAGAAAGTGCCACTGCCATCATCACCAGGGTGTTCAGTACATAGTATCCGAAGTTCTCTGAACCTGGAAATGTTTTTCCATACATAAGAATGGCACCTGCCATACCGATTCCCCATAAGCCCCCGCCCATGACAAACATGGCCAGAAGTCCTTCCAGGCTTTGTCTTCTTGCCGAGACTGCCGACGCCTGCATTCTTTTCGGGATATCGTCTTTTTTGAAAGCCATCAGCACATATCCCATGACATAGCAGAGCACAGCAAGAAACAGATATGGCATATAGCGGAAATAATAGAGCCATCCAGGGGTACTGCCATTTCCGTCTGTATCCAGCATGGTGACTTCTCCTCTTTTTTCATCCAGGATCGCTGCTGCCGCTTCCTCCTTGGAAAAACCGGCTTCCAGATATGTCCGCATGGTGTTGAGGCAGTTCTCAAGCTGCTGATCTACATAATATGCTGAGTAGGATCCAGGCACCTTTGTCACGGAAATACTTTCCCCGTTTACCATACAGCTCTCATAAAAATCCTCAGGGATCACCACGATGTACTCTATATTTCTGTAAAAAAGCTCTTCCTGAAGCTTCTCCCTATTGTCTTCCAGCATAGTCACATGATGGGTGTTTTCAAACCATTTTACCAGTCCTTCTGCCAGTGGCCCGTTATCTTTATCCACCACACCGATCTTTATTTTTTCGCTTTCATAGCTGGTATACGTTTCCTTACCTGCTGCTGCCTGAAGTGCCATTGTCACCCCGAAAAAGATGCACAGATACAGGAGGATCAGGCCTGTATTTTTTTTCATAATTCTCATATAGCCTTTAAATACTGTCATAACGTTCCCTCCTGACCATGAAAAAGGATGCCATCACCAGCACCACACACATCACTGCCAGTGTAGCCAGACTTCTGTAATATCTGGCTGTATCATCATATACATTGATACAGTAAAATGCATCGGCGATCAGTGATGCCGGATTGATCCGGTTTACAAACGGGGCACTTTTTTCCACGATATCCTTCATATTTCCGTTCATCAGTCCCGCAAGGAAACTGCTTACCATGGAGATTCCAAGCATGATCCCGATCTTGGCACCTTCCTGCATTTTTCCAAAGCTACCGATAAACATTCCCATGGATACGCCGATGAGACTTCCGAAAAAAGATACCACCAGCATTTTTCCCATCTGTCCCTGAAAATCCAGATTGAGAATATAACGGAGATACAGGATCAGAATGATCACATCCATATAGCCCAAGGCAAAAGATGCCAGCTGGTCTGTAAGGATCAGTTTCAGCTTATGGGTCGGTGTCACACAACGTCTGGCTGCCAGAGGTGTGATGTTGGCCTGGATCCCGATAGAAGAGCCAAAACCGATAAAGCATCCGTACAGGCAGGCCATGGCGATCAGTGCGTAAAAGAACTGCACATTTCCGTCAATGGTACGGCCCCCAAGGGAAACTTCCTTTACCAAATCCTGGGAGCTTAACAGGGTTTTCATGGTTTTCATATCCATCTGGGGATTTTTTTTCATAATGTTGGTGATGGTTGCTCTGGTATTCCCACAGCTGTCAAGAACTGTCTGGAGAATACTCTCTTCCATTCCGGTCCCTGCTACTGTAAGGGAAGGATCTTTTCCCACATAATAAATTCCTTTTATTTTTTTATCCTGCAGGGCTTCCAGTGCTTCCTTTTCCGGCATTTCTTCTGCCTTTAAAAGATCCGGGCTGCTTTTTTCCACCTGATCAAGATAGGTCAGGAAAAACGTATCTGCAGTATCTTTCTTCACAACTGCCACCGGAACGGTCTGAAAATCTGCTTCATTGATATTTCCAAATGCAAAGTAGAAAAAAGTTCCAAGCACAAGTGGAAAAACCAGCGGCCAGAAGATGATATTAAAATTCCGGACCTTGGAAAGAAAACTGTATTTCAGTAAATGCAGCATTTCAGCTCACCTCCTAATCTCTCAGCTGTTTTCCGGTGATCTCCAGAAATACATCGTTCAGTGTAGGAAGCTCCGAAAAGACTCTTCCAAAAGAAATATCCTGGCTCTGCAGATAATTAAGAAGACGGATCAGGTTATGCCTGGCATCGGTACAGCGCACGACCAGCACCTGTTTTTCGTACTGCACATCAAACACATGATCCAGTGTGCGGATATCCTGGAGATTTTTTTCTTCCAGGGCAATGGCTTCCACTGTGATGGTCTCTCCTGTTTTGATCATCTGCTTCAGTTCCTCTTTTGTTCCCTGCGCGATCACTCTTCCGTGATCCATGATGGCGATCCTGGTGCAGATCTGCTCTACCTCTTCCATGTAGTGGGAAGTGTAGATAATGGTGGAGCCCTGCCGGTTCAGTGTCTGGATTCCTTCCAGGATCTTGTTTCTGCTCTGAGGATCTACGGCTACCGTTGGCTCATCCATGATGATCAGCCTTGGTTTGTGAGCGATCCCGCAGGCAATGTTCAGTCGGCGCAGAAGACCTCCGGAAAGCTTCCTGGGATGCATTTTCCGGAAATCTTCCAGGCCTGTAAATTCAATGGCTTCCTCCACCAGCTCTTTTCTTCGTTTCTTGTCTCTTATGTAAAGGCCGCAGAAATAATCAATATTTTCCTGTACTGTCAACTCCTCAAAAACGGCTACATTCTGAAGCACGATGCCGATCTGTTCTTTAATCTTATAGCTGTCCGGTTTCATCTCTTCCCCGAAAATTTCCACCTGACCTCTGTCGTATTTCAGCAGGGACAACAGACAGCTGATGGCCGTTGTTTTTCCGGAACCGTTGGGGCCAAGCAATCCAAAGATCTCACCTTCCCGGATATCCAGATCCAGATGATTCAGTGCGGTAAGATCACCATACCGTTTTACCAGATTTTCTATGTGAACCATACCCTGTGGCATATTTTTTCCTCCTTTTTCACAGTCCATTAAACGGGACTTTTCTGTTTTATCTCAGAAATTTATATTTCTTTTATGATGCCATTATAACTTTTTCTTCTGTCTGCTCCAAGTGTGGGATGTCATTAACTGCGGATGACAAATGTCATGTCTTTTGTAAGAAAACAGATTTTTCTTTGCAGGTAAGGAGCTGGTATACTATAATGAAAATACATTGATTTCGGAAAGTCATACTGCAAAAGGATTTCATCTGGAACAGGATGCGATAATTTTAGTCAAATATACTTCTGACTCTCTGAAAACGCTGTAATTCCGGGTCCGGGAAAGGAGGGTTTATTTTTTTTATGCGTTATTTTACAGATTCCGCCATATTACTCTTATACAGTATGCTGGCATTTTTTTATGTACCTGCAGATCAGTCCCTTGTATTCTCCCTCCTTTTTACAGTGATCCTTGGCTGCGTTACTTATCTGTGCAGGACATCTGAAACAGAATCCTGGCCCTACAATTCTCTACCAGTGCTGAAAACCTCCGGAAATATCCTTCCGGTTCTTGCCGGAAGTTATGTGGTTTTTGGGTTCTGTTCCCTGTGGATCACGGATCTTCTTCTGTTTTTCCCACTGCTTCTGTATCAGACATTATCTGCCAGACTTTTTCTTCTGGCAGTGGTGGAACTTCCATTCTGGGGACTCCTTGCTTTTCAGTTCCACAAGTTTCCGGAAATTCTCTGTCTCGCCGGAATCTTTGGTTTTATCCTGGCGTTTTTTCTCTGGTCTCATACCAGGCAATATGAACTCCTTGCCCGGAATTTCCGTCAGAGCCGTGATGACAGCGAAGAACACGCACTTCTTCTTTCCGAAAAAAACAAGGCGCTTCTGGAAAAACAGGATTATGAGATCTATGCTGCAACTCTCAGGGAGCGAAACCGGATCGCACGGGAAATCCATGACAATGTAGGCCATGTGCTCTCCCGCTCCATTCTTATGACTGCTGCCTGCAAAACCATCAACAAAGATGAATCCCTTGATCCTCTTCTTGGAAATCTGGAAGAATCTCTGAACGGCGCCATGAACAGCATCCGTTCCAGTGTCCATGATCTTCACGATGATGCGGTGAATCTGGAAGATGCCATAAAGGGACTTGTAAAAGATTTCAGCTTCTGCCCGGTAACCCTCACCTATGATATGTCCAGGCAGGTTCCAAGAGAGGTGAAATACAGTCTGATCAGTATTACAAAAGAAGGGCTTTCCAATGTGATGCGGCACAGTAATGCGGATTCCGTCAATATTCTTCTCCGGGAGCATCCTGCCCTTTATCAGCTTTGTATCGAGGATAATGGTACGCTGGGGCATGAAATTCCGGATATTCACGCTGAGACGGACAGCAATAAGATGGAAAATGTTTCCGGCGGCATGGGGCTGTCCAATATCCGGGACCGTGTGAAGGCGCTGGGTGGTACAGTCCAGATTACACAGGAGAAGGGTTTTCGGATCTTTGTAACGATTCCGAAATCTGTTTCCAATTGAATCTGGAAGATATTTCTCACCTTGCCAGGAACTTTCCTGATTTGGTCAAAGTACTTTTCTGGCGTATTGGATCAGTCTGTTTTTCCTGATCTGTAATTTGATTTTTATAACTCATAAACAGGAGATTTTAATATGAAAATTATAATCGTAGACGACGACTGCCTGGTTTCAGGTGCATTAAAAACCATTCTTGAGGCAAATCCGGATATCCAGGTGGCTGCCACCGGCTCTGATGGTGAAGAGGCCTGCTCCCTGTATAAAGAATATCTTCCGGATATCCTTCTGATGGATATCCGTATGAAAGGAATGGACGGACTGGAAGCTTCCAGAAAGATCCTGGGTGAATTTCCTGAGGCAAAAATTCTTCTTCTGACTACATTTTCTGATGATGAATATATTATAAAAGCTCTCCGCCTCGGCACAAAGGGCTATCTCCTGAAGCAGGATTACGCCAGCATTCTTCCGGCGCTACAGGCGGTTTATTCCGGTCAGACCGTATTCGGTACAGAGATCATGTCCAAGATCCCGGAGCTTCTGCAGTCCTCCGACGGATTTGATTATGCTTCCAGAAATATCAATGAACGGGAACTGGATATCATCCGGCTGATTGCCAACGGATACAGCAATAAGGAGATTGCCGCGGAGCTTTTTCTCAGTGAGGGAACTGTACGGAATTATCTCAGTTCCATTCTGGATAAACTGCAGCTGAGGGACCGGACACAGGTTGCTGTGTTTTATTATCAGCACAGATAAGGAGAACTATAATGAACCGCTATCTTACTATCCATATCCCGGAAACAGCTGCCCCGGCACCTGTCTCCCACTTTCTTCGCACCCAGGCCGGTCTTACAAAAAAGCAGATCAGCCAGGCGAAGTTCCGTCCCAGTGGTGTCCAAAAAAACGGACAGCAGTGCCGTGTAACAGAAACTGCTTATCCAGGAGATCAGATTACGGTATGCCTGGAAACGGATGATGTTGACTCTCTGCATCTGGAGTCGTCATCTTTTACTATCAGTTCAGACAGTCACTCTTTCCCACTTTCCACAGACTCAGGTTCATATTCTGATTCCACAGCTTCGGAATTTGCAGGTTCTGATGCCAATTCTCATATTTACCATTCACCGTCTACAACGTCACAGCTTCTTCCTGAGCTGGAGATCCTGTACGAAGACCAGGACATTCTCGCAGTAAACAAACCCGCCGGACTGGTCACCCACCCCTCCGGTTCCCACTACAGCGACAGCCTCTCCAACCAGGTTGCCGCCTATTTCCGTTCCAAAGATGAGCCTACCAAAGTCCGGTCTATCGGACGGCTAGATAAAGAAACTTCCGGCATCCTGCTTTTTGCCCGAAATCAGACTGCTGCCGCCAGATTACAAAAACAACGGGAAAATGGAATTTCAGAGAAAACCTATCTGGCCGCGGTTTCCGGTTCCATGCTGGAAGATACAGACGGAACCTTTCATGCGATCACAACTCCACTTGCCCCAGATCCGGATAACCGTCTGAAAATGGTCATCTCTCCGGGCAGTTCTCTCCCAGGGAGCAAACCGGCGGTAACTTTATATTCCGTCCTGAAATCCACTGCCCCCGGTTCCAGGATCTCTGCATCCCTTGTAATGCTCCGCCTGAAAACCGGCCGCACTCATCAGATCCGTGTCCACATGGCATCTCTGGGGCATCCGCTTCTGGGTGATTCCCTGTACCATTTATCGGACACAACGAATCTTTTTTCCAGGGCTGCCCTCCACGCATGGAAACTTAAATTTCATCCACCTTTTCCAGCTGGTGAAACGACTTCAGGCATCCTTTCTTCCATTCCCTGCACTGAAAATGCCAAAAAAGAAATCTCCCTGGAAGCACCCCTCCCGGAAGATTTCAAAAAATTCTATGAGACGATGTTCTGAAGCCATACGCCTTTTTTTACGAGGATAAACCCAATGACACATTTCAGCATATCCGCAGCCTGGACCATTGCGTAAATCCCAAGTACAGGAAGTCCTGTAAAACGGCTTAAGGTAAATGCGATCGTCACACTGACCACCCAGATAAACACACTGTCAAACAGGAATGTGATGATAGTCTTTCCACCGGAGCGCAAAGTAAAATACGTTGCATGCAGGAATGCATTCTGGGGCATAAAAAATGCTGTGATCATAATAAGATATTTCGCCAGAGTACGGGCCTCGGCATTGGTGTTGTAAAGTTTCGGAAACAGTGGTGCCATCACAAACATCACAGCAGCCACACAGGTACAGCAGAATACGGAAAATGCAATCATCTTGTTGTCTGTATCCCTGGCTTCCTTCATCTTGCCGGCACCAAGAAGCTGTCCTACAACAATGGCTACAGAATCTCCCAGTGCGATAAATACAATGTTAAATACATTGTTGATAGTATTGGAAATATTTAATCCTGCTACCACATTCAGACCACGGACCGAATAACACTGTGTCAGCATGGCTACTCCTGCTGCCCATAAAGTTTCATTGAGAAGCAGTGGTGTTCCCTTGATCAGGATCTTCTTTGTGAGATTTGCAGGAACCTTCAATGTGGAATACAGGCCCTTAGCAAAAATATTCTTCTCCGTATGCTTATGTGTCCATGTCAGGACAATGCACGCTTCCACATATCTGGAAAGTACCGTCGCAACAGCAGCACCTCTCACTCCCAGTTCCGGGAATCCGAATTTACCATAGATCAGAAAATAATTAAATGTGAGATTGATCAGCACTGCCACAATCCCGGCTTTCATGGGAAGTACAGTCTCACCGCATTCACGTAAGGTACTTGCATAGACCTGCACCATCATAAATGCTGGAAGTCCCAGGAGCATGATCCATAAATACTGCTTTCCATAGACAAGTGTATCCCGGATTTCCCGCGCGGTTCCCTCTCCCCTGAGATACATGCTGATCAGAGAATCTCCCGCTGTAAGAAACAGTACAATAGTAAGTGCTGTCAGGATCACTGCCATCCAGAGTTTATAACGAAGTGTCTGACGGACACCCTCGTGATCCTTCTGTCCGAAATACTGGGCTGTAAAAATCCCTGCACCGGATACCCCGCCGAAAATGCAGAGATTATACACAAAGATCAGCTGATTGACGATCGCCGCACCGGACATCTGCTCTGTACCGATCCGCCCGATCATAATATTATCCAAAAGACTGACAAAATTCGTGATACCATTCTGGATCATGATCGGCACCGCAATAGACAGAACCATCAGATAAAACTTCTTATCCCCTACGAACTTCCGGAAAAAAGAAGATTTCGCTTTCACCTTCTCCATAAATTCATCCCCCTTTTTTTATTTTCCTTCATCCAAAAATACACAGAAAAAGAAGACTGCCCACCCGAAACAGTCTTCTTTTTCGTAAGCGTTGTAGCTACTACATTACTACAAACATTTTCTTTTTTCAATAGCTTTTTTAATATCTTTTTACTCTACCATCCGGTTCTCATCTGCAATGTATTCGAAGAAGTCGAAGTCTGCACATTTTTTGTGGAGAACGCGGTCTGCACAGGTGATTCCCACCATGGTTCCTGTGAACTCTCCGTATTTGCAGTACTCATCAGAGAACCTTGTGGTATCAAAAATGCGTCCGATCTTTTCATAATTTTCTCCGTCATAGCTCCACTCAAACCAGGATTTTCTTCCCTCAATATAGAGTCTCAGATAGATCGGTTTATCTTCTACCGGGATTCTGGTGTTCAGGAACTCTGTTTTTTCTCCGTTTTCCAGATGGATGATAGACAGGGCGCTCTGTCCCAAGGTTTCACTGTAATATTTCCGGAGATTGATGTAATTCATGTTGTCGTAATACAGGATCAGACCTGCACTGTGCTGGTGTACTTCCGGTGTGAATTCCATCTTTGTGGTGATCCGTGCGTATACGCTTGTAAGCTTTCTGGCCAGGATACTTACTTTGTTGAGAGAGGTTCTGGATTCCTGTCCACGAAGGCGTACATAACCTTTTCTTGCTTTCACATCTGCAAAACGCTGGGGCATGATCCTTGGAGAATAATAGAAGTTCCCAAGCTCATCTCCATCAAAATCGTCAAAATCCGGAGTTTTTTCCACCGGGTATTCCGGAAGGGAGGTTTCCGGCACTTCGATCTTCGCCAGATTGCTTCCATCCGCCATGCGGAGCCAGTTGTCTTCGGTCCACATCATTTTCTGAATGGCCGTCTCTCTTCCAAGTGTACAGCGAAGTTCCGGTACAAAAGGTCTGGAGCAGAGATGGACCAGATAAACTTCTCCTGTGGGAAGTTCCACATAGCTTCCATGACCGGATTTCTGAAGTACAGAGTCCGGATTATAGTACTTTGGTTTCAGATGGTCTGGATCCTGGCGCTCGTAGGATTCTCCCGGAACGCTGGTAACGATGGGATTCTTCGGGTCTTTTTCATATGGGCCCCAGACATTTTTGGAACGTCCCATCGTAACGCAGTGGTTATATCCGGTGCCTCCCTCTGCACACATGATGTAGTAATACTCGCCTCGTTTTGTGAGATGCGGTGCCTCGATGCAGCCTCTGTCTGTGCCACCTCTCCAGACCCGCTTCGGATAACCGATGATCTCTTTTTTCTCAGGAGAATATTCTACCATACAGATAGCACCTGGCTTCTCATAGCCTTCTCTTGTTTCCCACTCCAGGGATACCACGTATTTTTTGCCATTGGTGTCATGGAAAAGTGACGCATCAAAACCGGAGGAATGAAGGTAAACCGGCTCGCTCCACGGTCCACGGATATCTTTTGCACAGATCAGGAAATTGTCCACGTCAAAATATCTGGCGTTCATGGAATTCATTACTCCATAGACAACGTAGAACATATCCTCTTCCTCGCAGTAGGTCAGGCAGGGTGCCCAGATTCCTTTTGCACTTGGAAGTTTTTTGAGATCTACTTTTTCATCGTCTGTAATTACGTGTGTGTACAGCTCCCAGTTTTTCAGGTCTCTGGAATGGTAGACCGGGATTCCCGGAAACCACTCAAATGTGGAAACTGCCATATAGTAATCGTCGCCTTTTCTGCAGATACAAGGGTCCGGATTAAAACCCGGAAGTATTGGATTTACGATCATTTTAACATCCTCCTTTATCAGCCGGAAACCAGCCAAAGTCATAACATCTTCCCAGATCCCAGCTGTCCCATCCGATCCATCCGGGAGTATTTACCGTATCAGTCAGAAGCTTGTAGCTCCAGTAATAATAACCGCTGCCTTTCTCCCAGAGTTCCAGCTGTGCCTTTGCAAGGGCTTCATAGATTTCTTTTTTCTTCTCCGGTGAAAAGCTTTCCTGCCGGCTCCCTTCCACTCCGTTGAGCACGCTCTGGCCGCCTTTTGTGTCACAGCCGCAGGCAAGGGAGTTAAACAGACACCACTCGCCGCAGATCACCGGGAAATATTTTTCCATCTCTGTGATCTGTGGTTCCAGTTCTTCTCTGATATATTTCAGATAGCCTTCAATAGTCTGGCTGCATCCTCTGGCCTCCGCAACCATGAGATACTGATGGGTATCCAGGATCACATTGGAATATTTCTCTTCCTGCATGAAATCTTTCCATTCCATCAGTTCAAAGCCATCGTGGATCACAACGTACTTATCTTTTGGCATATAGGCACTGATACGGTCGTAGGCATCCAGATAAAACTGTCTCAGGAATTTCATTGTGATCGGTGCGGAGCCTTTTGCCATCTCCTGATCTGCCGGAGCATAACGGTTCTGGATATCCATGGTTTCCCACATATTTTCTGTGATGGGCTCATTTAACGGCTGGATTCCAAACAGGCCTTTTCTGTTTCCATATCTCTTTGCAAGACGTTCCAGAACGCTTAATGCAAACTCTACTTCATCAGGATTCTGTGCCCATTTGCACACACCGCTGATGCCTCCGTTGTCAAAACCGTTCTGGCTTAAGGGTACTGTATGAAGATCAATGAGAATGGTAAGTCCGTATTTTTCCGCCCAGTTAAAGGCCTTATCCAGTTCTTCGATGCAGCCGATAAATGGTTTCCGGTCGCCGAAGATAAAGTATGGCACCGGAATCCGGACAGACTCCATTCCCATGCTTTTTATGGTTACAAAATCACGCTCTGTAATGTATTCTGAACGATGGATCTTTATTCTTGCCTCATATGCCTCCGGGGAAAGCTGTGTGGAAAGATAATATTCATCCTCTGCGGTGGTTCCCTCAAATAATGCCGGACTCATCCATTTTTCCAGCACCAGCCAGTTTCCAAGATTAACGCCTTTGATGTTCACACTCTCTGATCTCCTTTTCTATTTCTGTGCACGTGCCTTCAGATCTGCAATGATTCCATCGAATTCTTTATCCAGATGATAGAATTTCATGATCACAAGGCCGCAGGCATAAACAAGGATCGGAATCCATACGAAGCATACTTTGATGGACGTCAGTGCAGATTCTGTCTGTACGGCAGCCTGTTTTCCACTCACCATAATCAATGGTATCGGAAACCATAGCCCACATGGTAGCACCGCCGCAGGCATTACCGATTCCACGGATCACACTGGAAACCACGATGATCGCCATGGAACCGCCGGAAAAATTCAGTACCAGCATTCCCACAATATCCAGAACAAGACCAAGTGCAAATACATTTCTTTTTCCGAATTTTTTTACCAGCATGGCAATGAAGAACATGCCGCAAATCTGTACGATGTTAAAGATTCCGTTGATGGTACTTACCAGATTTTTATCGCCCAGGATATCTTTTGCATAGTATACCGTTGCTCCTCCGTTGACAGAATACATCAGGAAGAAAAGGGCAAGCATTCCTGTCATCATGATCCAGTATTTGTTCTTAAAAAGTGCTTTGATTCCTGTTACAAACGGTACATCTTCTGTCTGTACTTCACCTTCATTTTCTGCTGCCCGTACACGCTCTTTTGTTCCAAAGAAGGTACATAAAAATGCGGCGATCGATACGAAACCGAATACTACGAATGTTTTTGTCCATGCTGCTGCATTGTTTCCGAAATATTCTACAAGCGGAAGTGTGAAGGTATTGATGGTCAGTGTTCCGGCTGTTGCCAGAAGATTACGGAAAATACTTAAAACAGATCTCTCATAGGGATCCTGTGTCATCAGCGCATTCAGTGCGGAATATGGCACGTTGATGGCTGTGTAGATCACTGTGGAAACAAGGTTGTATGTAATGAATACATATACAAGTTTCGGCGTGGAAGCCCAGGATGCAGGAACAGAAAACAGAAGGAATGCAGACATCGCCGTGTAGATGATGTTACAGCCAAAATCACCACATCCATAAGAAAAACGCTCAAATATTTTTCCAAAGGTCAATTTACTCTTTTGATTCATATTTTTTTACCTCTCCCTGTTTTTTCTTTCGCTTTTCCATGGCCATGGAGCTTTGTTTTATGGTATTATACTATCATAATGATTCTGCACAGATTAGGTCAGAAAAGCTCTAATATATAGGTCGATATTCTCTTTTTAAGGAGGTTATATGGATAAAAACGGAATTTCCTATGAGATCATAGATTACTCAGGTATCACAAATGTCAAATTTTATACGTCCACAGATAATGGAAGCTACATTCCTTTCCACTGGCACCGGGCTGTTGAGATCATTTATATACAGGAGGACGAACTGGATGTTATCGTGGAATCTTCCAGTCATACCCTCCACCCCGGAGATTGTATCCTGATCAATGCCAACATCATCCATTCCACAAAATGTACCGTTCCAAATAAAGCTATCGTTCTTCAGATTCCGCTGGATTTTATGGAAAAATATATTCCCAATGTCCAGCAGCTGGTATTTTTCTGGGACTATCAGACCAAAGATCCTGTTAAAAAGACAAAGATTGAAATGCTGCAAACCACCCTGGAACAGCTGCAGATCATTGATGATATCCGGCCGGATGGATTTATCCTGCGCTTTAACAGCCTGATCTTTGAACTTCTGTTCCAGCTGTACCACAATTTCCGTGTAAAAGTTTTTCAAAGTGATTTAAGCCAGCAGAAAAAAGATCTGGATCGGCTGAACCTTGTACTGAATTATATTTCTGAAAATTATAAGCTGTTCCGCCGGATGTTCCAGGAACACTTCGGGTGCACACCTACGAAGGTACGGGAGAATATGAAGAAATAAATTTTCTTAAATATCAAAACTTCCGGGAGCTGGACAACATACTCCCGGAAGTTTTATTATCTATAGTTCCTGTCCATTGGTCTCAATCACATGCTTATACCAGTAGAAACTCTTTTTCTTATAACGCTTCATAGTTCCGCTTCCGTCATCGTTGCGGTCCACGTAGATGAATCCGTAACGTTTGCGAAGCTCTGCCGTGGATGCGCTGACAAGGTCGATGCATCCCCAGGTGGTGTATCCCATCAGATCCACGCCATCCATGACAGCCTCTTCCATCTGGCGGATGTGATCTCTGAGATAAGCGATGCGGTAATCGTCTTCTACGGTCATCTCGCCATCTGCACCCTGAATCAGCTGATCAAACGCACCAAGACCATTCTCCACGATAAACAGTGGTTTCTGGTAGCGGTTCCAGAGTGTGTTCAGAATATAGCGAAGTCCCTTCGGATCGATCTGCCAGCCCCAGTCGCTGGCTTTCAGATACGGGTTTGGCACACCGCCCAGAAGATTTCCCTCTCCCCGGACATTTTTTTCCGGATCTGCTGTGGCACAGACACTGACATAATAACTGAAGGAAACAAAGTCTACGGTGTTTTTCAGGATTTCCATATCCTCATCCGTCACAGAAATGCTGATGCCGTTTTCCCGCATATAACGTTTCGCATATCCCGGATAGCAGCCGCGGACATGGACATCTGAGAACATCATGTTCTTGTGATCCTGTTCCATGGCAGCAAGAACATCCGAGGGATCAGGTGTCAGCGGATATACCGGCATACTTAAGATCATACAGCCGATCTTGAAATCCGGATTGATCTCATGACCGATCTTGGTCGCCCAGGCGCTGGCTACAAGCTCATGGTGAACTGCCTGGTAAAGATCACTCTGGGAAAGTTTTTCTTTCGGCGTATTGATCCCGCCGCTCATAAATGGAGATTCCAGGATGGAGTTGATCTCATTAAATGTGAGCCAGTATTTTACCTTATCTTTATAACGGTTGAAAACTGTAGTCACATACCGTTTATAAAATCCGATGAGATCACGGTTTACCCAGCCGTCATAATGCTCTGCAAGATAAAGCGGAGTCTCATAATGAGATAAGGTTACCAGGGGCTCGATCCCGTATTTTCTGCACTCGTCAAACAGATCATCATAGAACTTAAGGCCTGCCTCATTGGGAGTTTCCTCATCCCCCTTCGGGAATATCCTGCTCCAGGCAATGGAAGTACGGAATACCTTAAATCCCATCTCTGCAAACAGCTTGATATCTTCTTTGTAATGGTGGTAAAAATCAATTCCTACCAGCTTCATATTGTCTTCTGTGGGTGCTTCCGTCCTCGGGCCTTTGATCCCGTGAGGAAGGACATCCTGGATGGAAAGTCCTTTGCCGTCCTCGTTGTATGCACCTTCACACTGATTGGCAGCTACTGCGCCGCCCCATAAAAAATTCTTGGGAAACATTTTTTCTGTCCTTTCTCATATAAATCGGATATCTCTCTGCCGGATATCAGATATCCAGCGCTGCGTGATAGCCCCAGTATACTGCATTGATGATGGTGGAAACTCTGCTTGCATCACCGATCACCGCCACATATGGCGCGCAGTCACGAAGCTCATCCACAATGTCGGTTCTGGATCTCTGGCCCAGGGCACAGATGATGGTGTTTCCGGGAACCAGAACCTTTTTGCCCTCTTTATCCTCACACCATACACCTTCTTCGGTTACCTCAAGGCCCTTGTATCCTGTGTAAACTTCCGCGTATTTGTCGATTTCTTTCAGAAGAAGTGGTCTGTGTCTTACATTGGCATCCGGTGCGAGAACATCTCTCATCTCCACAATGCGGACTTTCTTCCCTTCCATTCCAAGGTGGATGGCACACTCACATCCTGCAAGGCCGCCGCCAAAGACAACTACCTCATCTCCTACTTTTTCTTTCTCTTTATAGTAGTTATTTACGATCACCACATTGTCGCCGTTCAGTCCCGGGATCGGAGGTACCAGCGGTCTGGAACCAGCCGCGATGATCAGTGCATCTGCGTTTTCTTTTTCCGCATACTCTTTTGTCACCGGTGTGGATGTACGGATCTCCACGCCTGCTTTTCTTGCAAGAAGCTCGTAAGTTCCTGCAAGCTCGTACATCTCATGCTTAAATGGCAGGGCCTGCTCGCTTTTCAGGATTCCGCCCAGAGTATCCTCTTTTTCACAGAGAATAACCTGATGGCCTCTTCTTGCCGCTGTATAAGCTGCGTACAGACCTCCCGGGCCGCCGCCTGCTACCAGGACTTTTTTCTTAGCAGGTGCAGGCTGTACTTCATCCCCTTCCATCTCACGTCCGATCAGCGGATTGACGGTACATCTTCTTGTGGAAGTTGCCGCTCTTTCTGCCATGCAGGTAAAACATCTTAAGCACTTAACGATCTCCTCGTCTCTGTTTTCCATGACTTTTCTTGGAAGGAAGGGATCTGCAAGAAGTGCTCTTGCCATGTAAACGATATCGGCTTTTCCCTCTGCAATGATCTGCTCCATCTGTGCAGGATCGTTCAGGCCACCGATGGTTGCAACCGGAATGGCCACATGTTTCTTGATCTCAGCCGCAAGGTAAACATTGCAACCGTGGTCTTTAAACATGGACGGATGGGTGTCACCGAACCCTCTCTGATAAGTTCCTGCGGAAACGTGAAGAAGATCAATATATGGCTCCAGAACTTTTGCAATCTCCACACCGTCTTCCAGTGTGTAGCCGCCTTCAAAAAGTTCAGAACCGCTCATACGGAACTCGATGGGGAATCCAGGTCCCACACCTTCACGCACTGCCTTCAGAACTTCTACTGCAAAACGGCAGCGGTTTTCAAGGCTTCCGCCATACTCATCGGTACGTTTGTTAAAATACGGAGAAAGGAACTGGTTGATCAGCCAGCCATGTCCGCCGTGTACCATGATCATCTCAAAGCCTGCCCTTTTTGCCAGGGACGCGGTCTCTTTATAGGAAGCTACGATCTCGTCGATCAGCTTTTTTGTGAGGGCTTTTACCTCCACGCCATCTGGACGGACGGTATCAGACGGGCCCCACTGGTTCATGGATTTCTGTCTGGATTTATCTGTCATATAAGTTCCTGCATACATTCCGGAATGAGAAAGTTCAATACTCGGTATGGCTCCGTGACGACGGATGGCGTCTGCAGTATAAGTTGCGGATGCCAGGGAATTCAGGATGGATGTGTCCAGATGATAGGCATGGGAGCCATCGGTTTTCGGATGTACCATACACTCGCTGACTGTTACGGCACCTGCACCGCCTTTTCCTCTCAGTTCATAAAAAGCTGTAGATTTCGGGCCGATACATACTGAAATATATCGAACTACATTATGCAACCCTTACGCTCCCGAAATTATCTGCGTTTTTTAATTACAGCGAACGACAATTAACACGGATCCTGAAAAACTATACAGGAAAAACCTTTTCCACTCTTATCCAGGATATCCGGCTTTCCAGAGCAGTCGAATTATTAAAACAGCCGACCCTTCCGGTAACTACTGTTATGGAAGAAATCGGCTACTCCAACATTACACATTTTTATAAAATATTTGAAAAAAGGTTTCATATGACACCAGCAGAATACAGAAGCAGTATCAGTCCGGACTCTTCTTTGCTGTAACCTTTTTTGAAGCTGTTTTCATATTGTAGATAAATGTTCCAAACGATGCCAGAATGATCAGCGCATATCCGGTAAAGCTGTATTTATCCGGCACTTCTCCAAACAGGAAAAATCCCAGCAGCGTTGCAAAGATAATCTGTGAATAATCAAAAATGGAAATTTTTCCCGCAGGTGCATACGTGTATGCCGCTGTGATCGTAAACTGTCCGCCTGCCGCAAATAATCCTGCCATCATAAGTATTGTAAACTGTTTCACCGTCATTGGTGTGAAATGAAATACCATCCACGGAATCACAGACAGACATGAAAAAACAGAAAAGTAAAATACAATGATCGGGCCTTTCACTCCATGGGTTCCAAGTACACGTACCATTGTATATGCAATTCCAGCGCCCAGTCCACCACAGACTCCGATCAGTGCAGACATAAATTCCGCATTATGAAATCCCGGTTTTACAACAAACAGACATCCCACAAATGCCAGGGCCACACATGCTGCCTGCGTCGGGCTGATTTTTTCTTTTAACAGAAGAAAAGAAAAAATGATCGCAAAAAAGGGAGACAGTTTATTCAGGATTGAAGCGTCCGCTACCAGCAGATGATCGATCGCATAAAAGTTACACAGGATTCCCATGGTTCCACATACACAGCGTAAGATCAGCGGCCCCCAGTATTTTTTATTAACCTTCGGCAATGTATGATCTTTACATAAAATGACCGCCGCAAACACTGCCGCAACCAGATTCCGGAAGAAGCTTTTTTCCACAGATGGAAGATTTCCGGCCAGACGGACACTTACATTCATACATGCAAAGAAAAATGCTGACAGGATGATCATTATCATACCTTTTATATAATTTTCCTGTTTCATTTTATTTATTCCTGCCTTTTTATAATTTCATTGCGCTACGGATGCAGCTCTCAATATACGCTTCTCCCAGATCTGTATTCAGGCTGAGATCAAAGTTTCCTGCTGCGCCCCACATGCGGCGAGTATAGTAACGGTAGTTGTCTGCGCGGAGTTTTTCGTTTTTCTGGACAACAGCTCTGGCTTCTTTCTCAGAGATGTTCTGTCTCTGTGCTACTCTTTTGATTCTGCTTTCAAGAGGTGCAGAGAAGAACACCTTCAGGCAGTTTGCGGAATTTCTGAGGACGTAATCTGCACAGCGGCCTACGATCACGCAGTTGCCTTTTTTTGCCAGATCACGGACAACCTGTGATTCCGCCTCGAAAATTTTGTCCTTTGGTGCTTCATCCTGCATATCTGTGTTCAGGTACATCTGATTGACCAGATCATAGAGAAGACTGTTTGTCATGATCTCCTCATTTTTCTTAATAAATTCCGGCGTGTAGCCTGTGGTTCCTGCTGTCATCTGAATGATCTCTGCATCATAGAAATCGTATCCCAGCTTTTCTGCAAGTGCCTTGCCCATATCGTGGCCACCACTTCCAAACTGTCTTCCAATGGCAATGACATTTTTTCCATAAGTTCCTGTTGTCTGCTCGTTTGCTTCGCTCTCGTTTTCTGCTGATGCTGTTTCCGGGAAGATCATATCTTTCAGGAATGCAAGTTTTTTTCCGATAAGTCGTGCGATAAATCCAACCAGAAGGGCTGCAATAACTGTACCTTCTCTTACCCCGTCCAGTCTTCCTGCAAATACAAAGGAAAGTACTGCAGCGATCACTGCCATGGATACATCAAAACAGATCTTGGTTGTTCCGAAGTTTGTTTTCCATGTGAGGACAATGGCACGGACAAAGGATTCTCCCGGAAGCATGACAACGTCCGCCAGGACCTCCATATAAACGCCTGCGCCAAGGATCATACACCCGATGAGCAGATATACGATTTTCATGATATATACTTCCGGATTGACCCAGGAAAAAAGGATCATGGTAAGATCGATAAAATATCCGAAAATGATGGATACCGGGATCTGAAGGATGTGCTCCAGTTTAAAATTCTTCCGCAGAATGATCAGCTGCAGGATGATCAGTAAGATACTGAAAAAGATGGTAAAGTTTCCAAGTGTGAATGGAAAGTTCAGGCTTAACACATAGGGAATTGATGAGATTGGTGAGGTTCCCAGGTTTGCCTTGGTAATCAGACTGACTCCCAGGGAGTTTACAAACAGTCCCACCAGAAATATTAAGTATCGTTTTAGTTTCTCCATTATTTTTGTCTCCTCCTCATTGTACAGATTTTCGCCGGATAATTATGTCTATGCTGCCATTATCCGGTTATTGTAAAGCGGATATCCGCCTGTTTACTTTATCTCAGCAAGATTCCTGTATATCCTGAGAAATATCTCCATAAATACTTTCTGTTCTTCTTCTGAAACATTGTTTAATGCTGTTTCTTCAATCTTTTCAAAAGTCTCTTCTACCAGCTTCTGATTTTTCTTTCCGGATTCTGTCATAAAAATATGAAAGGTACGGCGGTTTCCGTTAAGCATTTTTCTCTCGATCAGTCCTTTTTCTTCCATTCGATTTAAAATAGAAGTTAAAGATCCTGCCTCGATCAGACATCCTGCCGCAATTTCCTTCTGACTGGCGCCATCGTGATCTTTCAGATAATCCAGAACCTTTGGCTGTCCCAGGGTAAGGCCGGTATCCTTTAACTGTTCCATCAGCTTTTTCTGGACCATCATGTGGTTTGCCATGGACAGATAGTGAAAAGAATCGTTCATATATCTTTCTCCCTTTTTAATAGTTATAATTCAAATATTTAGAATTATAACTATATTAATTACGTATGTCAATATTATTTTTAAAATATATTGGAATTCTGTACAAAAAAGAGAGCTGTTTTTATTTCAATCTGCACAAAATACAGGGAAAATCACAAGGACAAACGTATAAATAAAATGATTATCTGTCCGCATAAAAAAACAGCGAAATGGATATTCGCTTCCATTTCACTGTTTAATGTTATTTCTGTTAATATGTTTGTGTTGTTTTATGCAACCTGATTCTTGTTGTTAGTAATGGTGATCAGATGGCTCTTGATCAGTACCGGACGTACTGCGTTGTAAATGATTGCTACCAGGATCACGGATACAACTGCATTGATGAATGTTGCTGCCGCACTCATTTTTGCAAGTGCCTGTGCTAGCTCCTGTGGCTGTCCCAGGATGTACTGTTTGTAAAAATATCCTACGATAGGATCTGCTACTACGTTAAATGAAAGTCCTGCGATGGATGCGATCACGCTCCATTTAAATACATATTTCTTATCTGTGCTTTCGTTGATCTTTGCAATCTTATGTGCCACGAGACCTACGATCAGACCGATACAGAATTTCAGTACAAAAGTTTTCGGTGCTCCTGTGATGTAAACAGGGTCCATGATGTCTGCGATTCCCATTCCAATTGCTCCGGAAAGACCTCCGTATACGCCGCCAAGAAGCAGTGCTGCCAGTACACAGAATGCGTTTCCGATATGAATGGATGTTGCATCTCCGCCTGGTACCGGGATCTTGATCTGCAGGAATGTGAAAGATACGTAGCATAAAGCTGCTAATAATGCAGTTTCTGCAAGTTTGACTACTGTGTTGTTCTGTGTGTTCATAATAATTCCCCTCTCGTTTTGTTATTACTTTAGTGTGTGATTAGTTTAATGTATGAATGTAATAACACGGGTGTTATGGTACTGCTTGTTTGGGTATATTGCAAGGGGCAATTTTTATATTTTTTTAGGGGACAGTTTTTGGGGGATAAAAAAAGTGGCTTGATTGGCCACTTTCTTTTGTATTGTATATTCAAAACTACATACATGTGTTTGTTG
>UMEY01049842.1_pt1 | contig 23049 bp, 26 predicted proteins | sample 1964881 | NCBI WGS metagenome assembly UMEY01 (sample SAMEA4836033, study PRJEB28245) | human gut metagenome | biome: gut microbiome; material: fecal sample | place: Denmark | collected 2008 | reverse complement strand
ACAAAGAAAGCCAAAATCCTTATCATTACAAAGGATTTTGGCTTTCTTATTTTATTAAGATTTTATTTGTTATGTCTTCTTATGAAGACAGCCGTTGCAATTCCCTTTAAGAAATCAAGGAAAAGGAACTCAATGTTTTCTTAAGGGGAAGTTGCTTTTGTTCAGTGCTTTTTTGTTATCCTTCTTTCGGAATTGCCCAGTCGTGCATCAATCCTCGCAGGTCTGAGGTATATTTGAGAGGGACGATATACTGTTCTTTATAATTGGTTAGACTGCCTGCGGGAAAGTCGATACATAAGGAATCTTCTGTAAAAAAGATATATTCTCTCCGGAAAGCGGTTTCCATATCTGCCCGATCAGCGTCGGACAGATGCGCCATCGCCAGAAGCTGGCTTCCCAGTTCTTCCAGCGGACAGATGAACAGGTCTTCTATGGGAATATAGGTTCCTGTTTTGCGGTCGGAGACTTCGCAAAGATTACGCTCGGTAAAGGTTTTCTCTGCCAAAGGCAGATGCAGGGAAGTCTGGAAGAATATGAGCCTGTCGTTGGCGGCTGTTGGATAAACATTTTGCTCTATGCGCATTATGGAGAAGTTTTCCTTGTTCTGGCTTTGCTGGTAGACAGCAGCAGCTTTTTCCAGTTCTTCCATAATGTCATAAAGGCGTCCTCGTTCTTCATAGTAGGCAAGAACAGCAGCTTTTGCGTTTTCTTCCAGATGGTCGATGTTTTTCTTTCCAACTGCTATGGTATTCTCTGGTGTCTGGGGGTGATTTTCCAACAAAAGATCTGTGCCGTTTGCCAAGGTGTATAGTGTGTGGTCGCTGTCAGGATATACGCGCAGTTCCGTGCCGTCAGACAGTGTGATGGTGGAGGCGGGAGTATTATTTTTTCAATATCCATATCAATCAATTCCGCCTCATAGCAGCGGATTTTTCTATTTTCATAAGTATCGTTTTTGCCAGTGCGTGCGTCATAGACTGTGGAGATAAAGGGATACAGGCTGTCATCCGTCAGGAAGTCTTTTTCGGAAAAACATGCGTGAACATCCAGATGGGTGTTTTCCATGAGGATGAGACGAATAGTGCCGTTGGTTTCCGTATCTGCTACAACAGAAATAAGTCTGCCATTTTCATCCGTTTCCCTGGCAATGATTTTTCCGTGGGCATTTACGGTGCGTTTACCGCAGGAAGTCAGTGCCAACAGGCAAAGAAATAGAAATATCAAAAGTTTTTTCATATTATTTTCCCCTTTCATTGGAAAAGGAATTCCTCTTATTTGGGAATTGCCCAGTCATGAAGCAGCGCGTGGACGCTTTCTGTGTCTTCTAAATAGACAACATAGGCCTCCGGCTGGGTGGAAAGGCTGTTTTCCGGGAATTTGATGCGGATGGAATCGCCCAAGAATATCACATATTCCAGTTGGAAAGCGGATTCCATGGCGGCTCTGTTTGCGTCCGACAGGTCTGCCAGTGCCAGAAGCCTTGTGCCGATTTCATCTTCCGGACAGGTGAACAGTTCTGCTGTGGGAATGATTGTTTTTGTATCTCTGTCTACTGCTATGCCTGTGGAATCGGATGTTGTGTTACCTTTGCCAGTGTATAGCCGGAATTCTGTTTCGAAATATTGGACTTTTTCGTTGGCGGCTGTCAGGTAAGTTGTTTGTGAAACAGAAAATGGTTCAAAATTAGCAGGATTTTCCGTTTCTTTGTATGCGGCATAAGCCTGTTCCAGTAATTCGAAGGTGTTGTATAGAGGTTGTAATTCTACATTTTGCAGGGCAGAATCTATGGATGCAGATTCTGTAAGGAGCAGTGTGCCATCTTCCAGCTTATACCGTTTGTCATTTCCATTTTCCTGGACTGTCAATGTAGTGCCATCAATGGGGATTGTGGTGCTTGTTTCATAACTGCCTTCCAGATGGATCAGAATGGCGGCGTAAGTCAGTGTGCCTTCTTCTCCTTCGTAGGGCGCGAATGTCTTTGTATTGGCATCGGCGTAAACAGAAACAATAGGATATACAGCGTCATTTTCCAGAAAATCCTCTATGGTGACCTCTCCATTGAGTTGATCCACGACAGTATCTTCCGTAAGGAGAAAACGGACGGTTCCATGGGATTCTGTTTCCGTGACAATGGCGGTCAGGTTCCCGTTTTCATCGGTTTCCCGTCCAATGACCTCTCCTTTAAGCCACATTTCCCGTCCGCAGGCGGAAAGTGCCAGTAAACCAAACAGCAGCAATAGAATGATTTTTTTCATACGGATTCCCCCTTAAATATATGCCCCATTGTCAGGAATTACCCAGTCCTGAAGCAATGCTTTCACTTCATCGGTATAGGACAGGGAAACCTGTTGTTCTGTGGCGGCATGTTCCAGAGAGCCTTCCGGAAAACGGATTTCCAGATGGTCATCGTACATCATGATCTGTTCTGGTGAAAAAGATTGTTCCATTTCTTTTTTCAGGGTGTCATTCACATCTGACAATGAAAGCAGACGCTTCCCAATTTCCTCCGGCGGACAAGTGAATAGTTCATCCATGGGAATGGGTGCGCCGGTTTGCAGGTCAAAGGCGTTGCCGAAGTATGTGTAGGGATTGTGGTCATCGTCTATATAAAATTCCAGACAGGTATCTGTATATAATACCCGTTGGGATGCGCTGTCCACAGAGGTGCGCTGCAAGAAAGCGTGGGTAAGAAAATCAGTCGGTTCCGTTGTTTGCAGATAATCCGCATAAGCCTTTTCCAGTTCCTCGGGAACGGAACAACGCATGCCTGTTTTTTCAAAATACGCTAAAATGGCTTTGGCTGCATCCTCGGAAATGGGATACTGCTCCTGAAGCATAGGGATGTTGTAACCTTGAAAGGCAGTTCGTTGGAAATATGCAATAAGGCAACACCATTTTCCAAACGATAATAGATATGATTTTCTCTGTACCACAGGTTAACAGGAGTGTTGTCCGCAAGGTGTGTGGTTTCTCCGTCATAGATTTCCTGAATATCCACCAGAAGCGCAGGATAGACAGAAGATTCGGATTTCTCTTCCTGATACTGTACGGCTGCGTGGACGGTACCTGGGTCTTTGTGCTTGAATGCGTGTACTATTACATCATCATCCAGTGAGGTGATGATATTGGTTTCTTCTGAAACGAGGAAAGTGCGTTCCTCCCCGCCATCTTCCCGCATGACAAAAGAAGTCAGATCACCATTTTCGTCCAAATGCCTTTCCAGCACTTCTCCGGTGATATATTTCTCCTGTGTGCCTGCGGCACAGCCACAACCGAGAAATGCCAGAGACAATGTCCATACCAATGCTCTTTTCATATCAATTCCCCCTTAAAAAAATGCCATTTTTTCAGTCTATCATAGGAAAGTGGAGAAAGCCATGTATACTTGTCTGATAACGGGGTAATCTGGAACAAAACTGCCACATCTTTCATTCAAAAAAGAGGATTGGTTTACATTTTGTTCAAAATTTAGTATAATTTTTTGAAAGGGAAAATTTTGATTCTGAAGGGGGAATCGAAGCTATGGACAGAAAAGTTTTGATTGTAGACGACGAAAAAAATATTGTAGATATCATTGCCTTTAACCTGAAAAAAGAGGGGTATCAGGTCATTACGGCATCCGATGGGGAAGAAGGGGTCAGAAAGACCTTTGAGGAAAATCCCGATCTGATTCTGTTGGATATTATGATGCCCAAAATGGACGGGTATGAGGCTTGCCGTAAAATTCGGGAGAAAAAACATACGCCCATCATTATGCTCACAGCCAGAGCCGAAGAAGTGGATAAGGTACTGGGGCTGGAAATGGGCGCAGACGACTATGTAACAAAGCCTTTTGGTGTGCGGGAGCTCATGGCACGGGTAAAAGCAAACCTGCGGAAAGTGGCTGCCCTTCAGGAAGCGGCAGGCATGGCGGCATCTGACGAGAAAGCTTCTCCTTACGGAAAGCTGTCTTTGAACCTTGACCGCTACGAAGTGAAAAAAGATGGCAAGACCATCGAACTGACACTGCGTGAATTTGAGCTTTTGAAGTTTTTAGCACAGCAGAAAGGACAGGTATTTTCCAGAGAAACACTGTTGGAGAAGGTATGGGGTTATGAGTATTTCGGGGATGTTCGTACCGTTGACGTGACTGTGCGCCGTCTGCGGGAAAAAATAGAGGACGATCCCGGCAAACCTGCTTATATCCTCACCAAACGTGGTGTTGGTTACTATTTTGATTGTGATTAAAACGGAGTGGGATCATTGCGCAGCATAAAATGGAAATTGATCGCGATGTATCTGGGGCTGGTGCTCATTGTGATGATCGTCAGTGGGACATACATCCTGCTGAGCCTCAGGAATATCGAAATAAATAAATCAAGACAGAAGCTGGAGATCTATGCGGAAAAGATCGTGGAACAGGTCATTGACGCAGGGGATGCGGACAGCTTCCAGGAAGACTTGCAGGCAACGGTAACCAATGCCATGGGTATTCAGGGGAATGTGCTTAATGCGGAAGGGGAAACCATCGCTTCCACCACCGCTCCCAAAGCGCCATTCACCCAGTACACAGACCAGGCAGTCATTTCCGGTATGAACGGCACAGCCACATTCTCCTCTGGCAAGAAAAGCACAGACTCCTTTGGTCTGCTGAAGGAATGGATGAGCTATGCCCTGCCTGTGACAGACGAAAACGGCAATGTGGAATATATCGTGTATACCCGTCTGGATGCCAGCGATATGCAGAGCAGCCTCAACGAAACCACAAAGATCATCATTGTGGCAGTATCCATTGCTCTGTTTTTGGCAGCCATCATGGGTTATGTCTTCGCTCAGACCTTGACAGGGCCCATTCTGGCGTTGACCAGAGGGGCGAAGAATATGGCGGAAGGGAAGCTGAACCAGAGTCTGAAAGTCCGCAGCAGCGACGAAATCGGTCAGCTCACCAGCAGTTTCAACTACATGGCGGCGGAACTTCGAAAGACCATGTCGGAAATTTCCAAAGAGAAAAACCGTATGGAAATCATTTTGCATAACATGAGTGACGGTGTTATCTCCTTTGCTAAAGATGGCGAGCTGATGCTTGCCAATACAGCGGCGGAGGAAATGCTGAAGGTGGAAAAAATGGATATGGACTTTTCCCATTTTATCCGTGCCTTCGACATCAGCACCGGTGTTTATCTGGATATGGGGGATGAGCCTTCCAAGGCAGTCACATTCCCTGTGGATAAGCAGTTTATCCATGCAACATTCTCTCCTCATTACAACCCCAAAAACGAAATGGAAGGCGTTGTGGTGGTATTGCAGGACGTTACAGAACAGAAAAAACTGGACGATATGCGGAAAGAATTTGTGGCAAACGTTTCCCACGAACTGCGTACGCCTTTGACCACAGTCAAAAGCTATACGGAAACCCTTATGGAAGGGGCCCTGGACGACAGGGAAACAGCCATGGAATTCTTGTCCATCATCGACAGCGAATCCGACCGTATGGCGTTCCTGGTACGGGATTTGTTACAGCTTTCCCGTTTTGACAACAAGCAGGTACGCCTGAATATTACGGAAATCGAAATGAACGAATTCCTCATGACTACTGTTCGCCAGAGCAAGATTCATGCCGAGGCGAAACATCAGGAACTGACCTTTGAGCCCTGCGAACATCCTGTCATTATTTATGGCGACAGAGATCGTGTGGGTCAGGTAGTCAATAACATTGTGACAAACGCCATCAAATACAGCCTGGAGCAGGCAAAAATCCGTATCTTCATCACAGAAGACGAGAAATATTACAAGATTTCCGTCAAAGATACGGGTATGGGCATCACCAGAGAAGACCTGCCCCGTATTTTCGAGCGTTTCTATCGTGTAGACAAAGCCAGAAGTCGTGCCATGGGCGGCACCGGTCTGGGGCTTGCCATTGCCAAGGAAATCATGGAAAGCCATAAGGGTCGCCTGACGGCAGAAAGTGAATATGGCAAAGGCACCACCATGACCATGTGGTTCCCCAAGGAACGTCCAGAGCTGGAATATGAACACGAATTCAAAACAGGAGGCCCTACGGAATGACAGGATTTTTCCCGAAACGACACCGCAGTAACTGGAAAAATCAGGTGTTAAGAAACTGTAAGGGCGCTGTAACAAAACTGTAATATTATTGCTGTATAATAATGGCAGTGAAAAATATGAATTTGACGGTAAGGAGGTGACGGAGATGAAAAAAAGATTGTTTGGCTTGGTTTTGGCAGGACTTCTGTGCTTTTCTCCCGTCAGTGCATTTGCCGCAGAGGTAACTCCCATCACTGTCAGCAGCGGTATTGACCTGTACCAGGAAGAAACAGATTCTACATTTGACAGCAGCCGCACCATTTACGGCGAAGCGAAACCCAATACAAAGGTTTCCGTGTCTGTCAGCTGTAAAGACGCCAACGGGGATATGAGCGTTGTAAGCGCACAGGAAGTGACCGTAGGTTCCATGGGAATCTTCGCGGCTACCGTTGGACTGGAAATGGGTTATAACTATGTGACATTGACGGCGGATAAAGCTGGGTATGAAGAAGCGTCTTACACGGTTGTGATCAAGCGTCTGCCCAAGCAGCTGAAAAAAGATCTGCAAAACATGATTGCGCTGCCTGGTCTGTACTAAGGCGCGCAGAAAATATAAATTCATAAAGAAGCGGTGAGATCGAATGAAAAGAAACAGGATTACAAATGTTATCATTGTTGTTCTGGTCATAGCCGCTGTGTATCAGACAGGAGAGTTATGGCTTGAAGGAACAACAGGCCATAACTTTTTTCGTGCAGTAAAAGAGTCCATTTCCGCTACGGATGAGGCGGCAGAGAGCAATGCGTTGCTGGCCACCAGATATGCCGTAGGAGATGGGGCGTCTAATTTTTCCGTATACTATCCCGACAAAGTTGGCAGCAGTGATATGCTGGAAAAAGCCAACGATGTTTTGCAGGAGATATTGGCGGAAAACATCGGCGAAAGCACGGAATTGGAAAAAGCCGACTGGAAAGAAATGCTGCAAAACAAATGTATTGTCATGCAGTATGATTTTATGATTAATATGGATGATTATCTGGCGGGCATGCGCAGCCTGAAAAATGGTCAGGATCTGGAAAGTTTTGACTATATCACCATTGTGCCCGCAAGGCGTACAGGGGAGGAAAGCAAGGCGTATTTTGTCAATTCCCAGACCAACGACTGTGTGGTTTATCGGGCCATGAAAAGCAAATCCGCCCCCATACTTTTTGAGGCATTGCAGGCACATCCCGAAGGCGAAATGGTCTATATTTCCACAGGACAGAAAACCAGCTCTGCCGTTCTCAGACGGAATCTGTTCCTGCCCCAGTGGGCGGAACTGCCCTATCATTACGATACCTTGCAGCAGGTGCCTGCCTTTGAGCAGGAAGGCGCAGTCAGCCGTATGCTGCTGGAAAACACGGCGGAACGGTTTTTCCGTAACTTCTCTGTGGACTGGAGCCAGCGGGATGAAAACGGGAATTTTGTATTCAGTGACAGCTCTGTTGTACTCCGTTATAATCCGGGTAACCGGATGCTGGAGTACTATAACTATGAAAATTACGGCAGTGACGGCCCGAAAACAGCCCTTTTGGATGGCTATCAGATCAGCTGCAATTTTATGACCAATGACGCCTCTTTGCAGACGGATGTGTACTTGGCGGATATTGGTGGCAGCGGCAACGAAATGGTTTATTACTTTGATTATGCCGTGAATGGACTGCCTGTGTATTTGTCAGAAAGCATACAGCAGGAAATCGGCATGAAACATGCTATCGAAGTGACAGTCAGCAATAATTCCGTTAAGAAATACCGTCGTTACGCGGTGAATTATCAGGCGTCAGAGGCAAAGGATGCTAAGCTGGATGTGCAGTTTATCGACGCTTTGGACTCTGCCAATCGTCTGTATCAGGAAACGGTAGAACAGCGGGAAATTGCGGATGTCAAAAACATTGCGCTGGGGTATTTCGCAGACCGAACAGAGGGTATCCGTTTGCAGTGGTTTGTGAATCTTTATGACCGGATATTCCTCATTGAAACAGACAGTACCTTGCCGGAGCAAACGGCAGTGACAGAAACGGAACCGGAAACAGTGATCAATGCGTCCACCAATTCCTGAGAATCTGAAAAGAAAGGAGACAGTCTATGGAGTGGCAAAAAGCGAAAAAATTCGTCATTGTGCTGCTGGTGATATTGAACGCCTGCTTGGCAGTACTCAATTATCAGCAGAACCGGGAAAGCGCCATGACTGCTTCTCAGGAAAAGGCGATTTTTGAAGTACTTTCCAAAAACGGTATTACCATGTATACAGACCTCATTACGGAAACAGAACCTATGAGCCGTCTGGCATGCATGGTGCCAACATACACCAAAGAAGATCTGGAACGGGCGTTTTTTGACGGAGAAAAGACCACCGTCGTTCCCAGCCAGACCACTACCGTATATCGTACCTCTACATCAGAACTGACAGTGAAAGGCCCACACGGCACCCTCACATTCCCGCAGGTAGCAAAGGAAAAAGGCCAGCTGAGCCGGGGAGAAGCTCTGAAAATAGCAGAGGAATACATGGATGGCAAAGAGAAGATCTTCGGGGAATTTGTTTCCTATGACATTTTGGAAACCGAGGAAGGCTACTGCGTGGTGTTCTATGAAAAGTATGACGATACCATTGTGTTTTCCAATTACTTCCGGGTGTTTGTATCTCAGGCAGGTATTTATCAGGTGCAGTTTGTTTATTGCCCTGTGGTGGGATACAATGGCGAGAAAAAAGATATTTTCTACGCCGATGAAGCATTGCTCACATTTATGCGGGAACTGCGGAAAAACCAGCCCGAAGGGGCTTTTACCGTAAACCGTATGGAACTTGGCTACGACCTGTCGGATAAAGAAAGCCAGACAAAGGAAGGCATGCTTTATGCGGTGCCCTGTTACCGCATTTATCTCATGGAACAGACGGAGCCATACATCATCAACGCCTATACATGCAAACTCATCAATGAAGAATAAAACAGACAGACTTGCGATGAAAGATCGCAAGTCTGTTTTTTTGTACAGGCACACCCCCTTATGCCCGGCATATATTGTGCATAACAGGATTTTTCCAGGAGGTGGGAATATGGAGGGAAGCATGCTTTTGTCAGAAGTCCCTCTGGGACAGAGCTGTCAGGTAGTGGAAAGCCGCCTGCTGCGGCTGCTGGATCTGGGTTTTTGCGAAGAAAGTCAGGTGGTGCCCTTGTATACATGCCCTTGGGGCGGCACACGCCTGTATCATGTCAAACAGACCCGCATTGCCCTTCGGGACAGTGATGCGGCACAAATCCAAGTGAAGGCGGTGGAATGAGGATGGGTGAGGAAAAAAGACCATGTATCGCTCTGGCAGGTAATCCTAACACGGGAAAAAGTACCCTGTTCAATGCCTTGACAGGACTGAAGCAGCACACAGGCAACTGGTCTGGGAAAACCGTAGGCAGGGCAGAGGGAAGGTTTCTATTAGGGGAAAAAGAGGCGGTTTTGGTAGACCTGCCGGGGATTTATTCCCTCTTTTCCGCCGGTGCGGAAGAGGCCTGCGCGCGGGATTTTCTGGCTTTTGGCGATGCCGACGCTGTGGCAGTGGTGGTGGACGCTTCTGCGTTGGAACGTCATCTGCCTTTGGCTTTGCAGGTCATGGAATTGATGCCCCGCTGTGTGCTGTGCCTGAATCTGGCAGACGAAGCGGAGAAAAAAGGCATTCAGATTGATGATAAAAAGCTGTCAGCTTTGACAGGTGTTCCCGTGGTGAAAACTGCCGCCAGAACGGGAAGAGGATTGTCAGATTTGACAGCGGCTTTGGAGAAAGTCATGGAACAGGAACCACATGTGCGTCATACGCTTTTTCATAAGGCTTTGCCAGCGGACTTTGGGAAGCTGCTGCTAGAAGGAGAAAAACTGCTGCCGGAAAGCGAAAACAGACCGCTCATTCTGGATTTCCTTTGGCAAAATGAGGAGGACGTTTTATCAGAAGAAGTTGGCGAAGAACTGCGCCAATGGAGAACCAGATGTAATGGGTATTTTGCGGGGGAGGAAGAAGCCCTTGCTGTTTATCGAAAAGAACGTTCCCTTTGTTTTCAGAAACGGGCAGAAACCCTGACAGCTGCCATCTGTAAAAAGGATAAAGCAAAAGCGGATACGACAGCACGGATGGATAAACTGTTTCTACGGAAACGGACAGGGGTGCCGTTGATGTTGCTTTTGCTGGCGCTGGTGTTCTGGATTACGGCAGTGGGAGCCAATGTGCCTTCTCAATGGCTCATGTCCGTCTTTACCCAGTTGGGGACAGAATGCCGCAGTGTGTTGGTGTCTTGGGGGAGCCCTGTCTGGCTGGAAAGCCTGCTCATGGATGGGGTGTTCTTGACGGTAAGTTGGGTGGTTTCTGTGATGCTGCCACCAATGGCCATCTTCTTTCCCATGTTTACCCTGCTGGAGGACTGCGGCCTGCTGCCTAGGATTGCGTTCCAGTTGGATGGGCTGTTTCGTCGGGCAGGGGCGCACGGAAAACAGGCGCTAACACTTTGTATGGGCTTTGGCTGCAATGCCGCAGGGGTTACGGCATGCCGCATCATTGATTCTCCCAGAGAAAGGCTCATTGCCATATTGACCAATAACTTTGTGCCTTGCAATGGGCGGTTTCCGACGATTTTGCTGCTGACGGCAGTGTTCTTGTCAGCAGGAAGGCCGTGGATGTCTGGGATTACTCTTTTTGTGGTCATTGGGCTCTCTGTGGGCATGACATTGCTGGTTTCTTTCTTCCTGAGCCGAACGGTGCTGCGGGGGATGCCTTCTGCCTTTGTGCTGGAATTGCCGCCTTTTCGCCGTCCCCAGATTGGGCAGGTGCTTGTCAGAAGCTTGCTGGACAGAACCATTTTTGTGTTGGGGCGTGCCATGACTGCGGCGGCACCGGCAGGGGTAGTCATCTGGCTGCTCCAGCGGATTCCTGTGGGAGATGGTACACTGCTGACACAGATTGCTATGTTTCTGGAACCCTTGGGAGGGCTTATGGGACTTTCCGGCCCTATCTTGATGGCCTTTCTGCTGGGGTTGCCTGCCAATGAGATTGTACTGCCCATTCTGCTGATGTTTTACAGTCAAAGCGGTATGTTGGTGGAAGGGGGCAGCCAGACAGGGGCAATGCTGGCGGCAAACGGCTGGACTTGGACAACGGCTGTCTGTGCTATTCTGTTTTCCCTGAACCATTTCCCCTGCGCTACCACACTGCTGACTATCCGCAAGGAAACAGGCAGTCGGAAATGGACAGCGATTTCCTTCCTGCTGCCAACAATCATTGGAATTTGTCTGTGTGCCGCAGTTCATGGGTTCTTCTGCTTGTTTGGTTTGGCTTAATTTTTTGGAAAAAATGTGCTATACTGAGTACTTGAAAAGGAACAAAAGAAGGCGGTGGCAGAAATGAACGAAAATTTATGGAAATTACTGGAGATGGCAAAAGCAGACCCTGCTTTGCTGGCTGCCCTGGAAGCAACCAGAAAGGAAGCAGATCCGGCATTGGCTCTCTGCACATTGGCAACGGAAAAAGGCTTTCCCATTACCGTAGGGGAATTGTTTGGAGAAGGAGAGGAGTATACTTCCAATCTGCTTAAAAGCTGCAACGGCGGCGCAAGTTATCCCCTGGATGGCTGGGAAGACGCCTATGATCTGTTTTTTGCGTCTTTAGATGCACTGAAAAACGCATAAAAAGAAGCCGCTTTTCAAAAGAAAAGCGGCTTTTTGTTTTGTGTTAGAACAGCCCCACTTTAGACAGATACTTGTCGATGAGCTGCAATTTTGCTTCTGTGGAATACCCCATTTTCTTACTGATGAAGGAGCACAGCAGTTCAATGGTGAACAGCACCGCAACGTAGGAGTTGAAGAAGGTATTGCTGTCTACGCTGACAGTGAGCAGCTGTGTGGCATATTTTGCCAGAGGGGAACTTGCTTTGTCTGTAATGAGAACGATTTTCGCGCCAGCTTCATAAGCCATCTGGGCTGCCAACAGATCCATTTCCGAATAACGGGGGAAGCTGACGGCAACGATACAGTCATTTTCCGTAATATCGCAAAGATGGTCGATGACGTTAAGAGCGGGGTGGGATGTTTCGTAAACATCCGGCAGCAGATGCTTCAACAGCAGAAGCAGCATATCCCCTACGCAGGAATTTGCACGGGACGTGACAATGAATTTCCGTTTGCTGCCTGTGATCAGTCCCGCTGCCCGTTCAAAGGACAGGGAATCGTTCTGGTTTACGCAGGATTTCAGGTTTTGCAGCACATTGGAAAAATAGCTTTCCATGATGTCGCTCTGATCCAGCTTGCCAATGCTCAGCTTCAGTCTTTCAGACGGAATGGTGATGTTGTCAGAAACGCTGTTGATACGCTCTGTATAAGTTTTGCGGATGCTCCGCTGGAAATCCATGAAGCCTGTATACCCCAGTGTGCGGGTGAAGCGAATGACAGAGGAGTCGCTGACTTGCAGGCGTCTTGCGATTTCCGTCGATGTGATGAAACATGCTTCTGCAAAATTATCCAGAATAAACTCAGCGATGAGTTTTTCTTTTTTTGTCAGCTTTACGCCCATAAGCTGCGCCCGTAGTTCTTCTGTCATACTCTCCCTCTTTTCCATTTCTTGCATATACTATGTAGCCCCATTTTCTCACACTCCCCAGCCCTTTTCAATAGAAAAAGTAAAAAAGCCGTAAATTTTCAAAAAATATACATTCGCCTTTGTCCAAAATGTTGTAAGGCGGCTGGTTTTCGTATATAATAAGGCAATGTATGAATTGGAAAATTTCGTTTAGGAGGAGATTATTTGGCAGAAACAATTGCAAATTGGTTTGTAACAACATTTGAAGGTACGCTGGCGCGGGAATGGATTGTATTTTTGGTTTCCCTGCTTCCCATTCTGGAGCTGCGCGGCGGCATCATTGCGGGCTTTGCCATGAATATGGAATGGCTGCCCACATTCATCATCGCATATATCGGCAATATCTTGCCCATTCCCTTTATCCTGCTGTTCATCCGGTATATTTTCAAGGTGCTGAAAAAGACACCTATGCGCCGGGTGGTGGAATGGTGTGAACGCAGAGCGGAACAGAAAAGTGAGCAGATCCGCAAATACGCTTATTGGGGCGTATTCCTGTTTGTAGCGGTGCCTTTGCCCGGTACCGGCGCATGGATGGGGGCTCTCATCAGCGCATTGTTGGGCATGGATCCAAAAAAGACATTCCCTGTTATTATGTTAGGGGTTTTGACAGCTGGCATCATCGTATCCGTACTGTCCTTCGGTCTGCTGGGCAGTCTGGGACTGTAAGAAGGGGGAGAGAACATGGCAGAACGTATTTCAACACCTTCCAGAACCAAACAGATCATTGAGGAAAACGGCTTTTACTTCAAAAAGAATTTCGGTCAGAACTTCCTCATTGACAGCAACATTCTGGATAACATCGCGGAATGCGCCGGTGTCACAAAAGAGGACTGTGTGCTGGAAATCGGCCCCGGTATCGGCAGTTTGACACAGGTGCTGGCAGAACACGCCAGAGAAGTGGTTGCCATTGAAATCGACAGCAACCTGATCCCCATTCTGTCCAAAACACTGGCAGATTATGACAACATCGAAGTCCGCAATCAGGATATTCTGAAAACAGATATTGACGCCATTATTCGGGAGAAAAACAACGACCGCCCCATCAAAGTGGTGGCAAACCTGCCTTATTACATCACCACACCCATCATCATGGACTTGTTGGAAAATGAGCGGAAAGTAGATACCATTACCGTTATGGTACAGAAAGAAGTAGCAGAGAGAATGCAGGCAGGCCCCGGGGATAAGGAATATGGCGCTCTGTCCATTGCGGTACAGTATTACTGTGACGCTCATCTGGACATGATTGTGCAGCCTTCCTGCTTTATGCCCCGTCCCAAGGTGGCTTCCGCAGTCATCACACTGAAGGTGCTGCCGGAGCGGAAAATTGCCGCAAAAGATGAGGAGTTGTTCTTCCATCTGGTGAAATGCGCCTTTGGGCAGCGCCGGAAAACACTGCTGAACTGTCTGTTCAATCAGGGAAATCTGGGATTTTCCAAGGAAGAATGGACTGAAATCCTTACTTCTTTGGGCTGGGACCCTCGTGTCAGAGGGGAAGCATTGTCCATTGAGGATTTTGCCAAACTGACAGACGCGGTTTCTGACGCAAAACAGAATCAGTAATTAGATATGCTCTGACGACAGCAACTTCCCCTTAAGAAAACAATGATTTTTCTTTTTTTGATTTCTTAAGGGGAATTGCGATGGCTGTCTTCATAAGAAAACATAACAAATAAAATCTTACAAAAATAAGCAAGCTGAAATCTTCTATATCATAAAGATTTCAGCTTGCTTTGTTTTCTTATGAAGATGACCCTAAAGTTAGGGCATATTTTTTTGTCTGCAAAAGGAAATCATATTGTGTTTTTATAGGAACATGCTATACTGAGAATATCCCCCTAGGGGGGATATAAAGGAGGGATCATATGGCACATCATCACGATACAAAACAAGTGCTAAACCGTCTTTCCAGAGCCATCGGACACCTGGAAGCGGTGAAAAAAATGGTAGAGGAAGGGCAGGATTGCAGTCAGGTGCTGATTCAGCTGGCAGCGGTGAAGTCTGCCCTGAACAATACAGGAAAAATCATTTTGAAAGACCATATCAACCATTGCATTGTGGAAGCTGTGGAAACAGGGGACAAAAAAGCTCTGGAAGATCTGTCGGCAGCCATCGACCATTTCATGAAATGAGAGGATTTCTATGACATCGCAAAAAACAGCTATTTTCTGGGCAATTCTGGCAACTGGGCTTTATGCCCTTAATGCGCCTGTGTCTAAATTGCTGTTGGAAGAAGTGCCGCCAACCATGATGGCAGCCCTGCTGTATCTGGGGGCAGGTATTGGATTGGCAGTGGTGCGCCTTGTTCAGCGCATGACAGGAAGAGGGAAGAAGGAAGCCCCTTTGACAAAAAAAGACATGCCCTACACTGTGGGAATGGTGGTGCTGGATATTGCCGCGCCCATTTTTCTCATGGTTGGCTTGACCATGACTACGGCGGCAAATGCTTCTTTGCTCAATAATTTTGAAATCGTTGCCACGGCAGTCATTGCCCTTCTTATTTTTCGGGAAGCCATATCCAGACGGCTCTGGTTGGCTATTGTTCTGGTGACCATTTCCAGCGCCATCCTTTCCGTGGAGGATGTGACCAGCTTTACATTTTCCTATGGTTCCATATTTGTATTACTGGCTTGTGTGTGCTGGGGGCTGGAAAACAACTGTACCCGCATGATTTCCCATAAAGACCCTTTGGAGATTGTTGTCATCAAAGGCTTTGGCTCCGGTCTGGGGTCACTGGTGCTGGCGTTTTTCCTTGGGGAAAACGCATTGCCATTGGTTTATGGGGTGTGTACCTTGCTACTGGGATTTGTCGCCTATGGCTTGAGTATTTTCTTTTATATCTATGCCCAAAGGTATCTGGGGGCAGCTAAAACAAGCGCCTATTACGCACTGGCGCCTTTCATGGCAACAGCCCTTTCCCTGATGATCTTTCGGGAAAAACCGTCAATATCCTTTTTTATCGCCCTGCTGATTATGGCTGTGGGGACATATTTTGCCTCTACGGACAATGCTGAGGAGAAATAAAAGGAATTTTGTCGGAATCATCAAGAACATTCTTTCTCAAATGACAAAGAATACCTGTGGAAAAGAAAAAGAAGGGGACAGAACATCAGATTCAAATGTTCTGTTCTCTTTTTTGTGTGAAAAAAGAGTTGATTTTGCCCTTTCTATATATGGTGGAGGCAAAAGAAAATTTCTACCATATCTTTGATTTTTCAACAAATCCAACAGTACCTGACAAAAACAAAGCCCTTTCGGCAAGCCAAAATCCTGCGGTCTTTCCCAAAATTCTCCATGAAATCCGACAGTGCCCTCCATAGGCTGACAGGAAATGTGCTTTGTCGCAAAAATCGAGGAAAAAGCCGAAAAAATGGCGGTTTTTCCGTCGGGATTTGTCTGCCGAAACCGTATTGTCACGGCATGTATACTGTACTATAATCAACCCAAAAGCAAGAATGTTTGTCATATTCATGCAGCAAACTACAAAGCGGAGGGATTGATTTTGAGCCAAATGAAAATAAAAGTGCTGTTAGCCGATGATAATAAGGATTTTTGTGATATTGTCGTGAATTATTTGCAGAAACAGGAAGATATGCAGGTGGTAGCCGTTGCCATGGACGGCATCGACGCCATGAACAAGATTCGGGAATACCGTCCCGATGTGGCAGTCATTGATGGCATCATGCCCAGACTGGATGGCATTGGTGTGCTGGAAAGACTCCAGAAAAACCCGGATATGCACCAGCCAATCACCATCATTTTGTCTGCCTTGAGTCAGGATAAAGTGGTGCAGCGTGCCATGGAATTAGGGGTAGGGTATTACATGATGAAGCCTTTTGACCTGGAAGCCCTGAGCCAGCGTATCCGTCAGCTCATGCAGGAACAGCCCGCAGTGAAACCAGCAGGCAGTGTATTTGCGGCAGCGGCACCTGCGGCACAGGGGACAGTGGATCTGGAAACAAGAGTTACCAACATCCTTCATGAAATCGGTGTGCCTGCCCATATCCGTGGGTACCATTACATGCGGGAAGCCATCATGATGAGTGTCAATGACATGGATGTCCTCAATTACATCACAAAGGAACTGTATCCTTCCATTGCCAAAAAGTGCAACACCACACCCAGCCGGGTGGAACGTGCCATCCGCCATGCCATTGAAGTGGCTTGGAACCGGGGAAAAGTGGAAGTTATCCATGAATTATTCGGTTATACCGTAAACAACCATAAGGGCAAGCCCACCAATAGTGAGTTCATTGCCCTCATTGCCGACAGACTGCGTCTGGAGCAGAAAGCCGGCTGAACAACGGGAAATGCCTTGTCTGCTGTCTTACTCCCTTGCGGCAGCAGAGCTTGTTCCACATAATGCCTCCATACAAAAATCAGGGTGGATTCGAAAAGAATCCACCCTGATTTTGTTTGGGAATTATTGGAGTAATTTCCTTGTTTCAAAACAAGAGGAAATAAAAAATGACCGCCTAGAGCAGTTCTCCTTAAGAAAACATTGTTTTTTCTGATGTTCTTAAGGAGAACTGCGGCAGCTGTCTGAAGAAGAAAACGTATTGGATAGAATCGGGGTAAATAAAAAAGCTGAAATCCTTCGGGTTACAAGAATTTCAGCATTCTTCGTGTTCGGATGAAGCAGCCCCTAATCTGCGAAGTCAGACGGTCTTACAGCCTTTGCAGAGAATTCTGCTTAATATCTCCGATTCACATAATCATCAATGACGGATTTTCGGCTTTCCTCCTGAAACACCCCTTCTTCCCGCAAACATTTTAATATGAGTGTGCTGGTGGAGTGGAGGATGATACCTTCTTCCTCAATGACGATCTCAAAGAGCTTTCCCTTGAGGAATTTACTGCGAATCTTGATAAAATAGGCTTCCACCCCTTTATAGTCCAGCATCCGTAGGGCTGTTAGGGTGGCTTTATCTTTTTGGCTGTAATAGTAATTGCTCTTTTCCATATAGTCCCGTTTCAGTTCATAATCCATGTCACGGGTGGTGCTGACTGTTTTCATTTCTTTTGCCAGCGCGTTGTAATACTGATAGTTGAACAACGCTTTTTCCAAAGTATCCATGTTACGAAAGGGGCCGATGTCGCCATAGATCACGGCTTCGTAATTGCGCTGCAAATATTCCCGTTTGGTCATATCGCCCTTGGCATACTGGTCGATCAAACTTTGGCGGTATTTGAAATATTTTTGTATGGCATTCATGAATCCAACCTCTTTCCCAGCCATTCCCTATGGTGTGACCCTTCCTGTCCTGTTACAATGGACAAGAAGGGGAGGGTTTTATGGCAACATTTTTGGAGTATTATGAGCGGGAGATCATGCCCCGCCTGACCATGGCAGACCTGATACTGAAAACCGGACAGGAGCCTTATGATCTGACGCAGATGCTTTCCTGCCTGCAATTATCGAAAGAACAGGCGGAGTCTCTGCTGGAAACAGCCCTTGTCAGGGGCATTACACGGAGCCAGTTCCTTGTGCTGCTCCAAAAGGGTGACAGTGTCATCTGTCGGATGTTCCAGCGGGAACTGCGCTGTGGTTTGCCTGCTGTTTATACACCGGCGCAGATTTCCTACATCTATGACTTAGACTTGGAGCAAGTGGAACAGGCAGCGGAACAGACGGGGCTCAATCCCTGTCAGGGAAAAAGCCTGTCCCGCCTGTTTTCCGCTATTGATCTTAGTCGTACACAGTACTGGTTCTGAGGCTGTCAGCCACTTCTTTGCCAGCCAGTGCTTCCACCAGTGTCAGGGCGAAAGTCATGGCTGCGCCGGGGCCTTTGCCGGTGATGACATTGCCGTCACGGCATACTTTGTCAGCAACAGGTATTGCACCAATGAGGCGATCTTCCATGCCGGGATAGATAGTAGCTTTTTTGCCCTGCAAAATGCCCAGATGTCCCAATACCATGGGAGCGGCACAAATAGCGCAGACGAATTTGCCTTCTTCGTGGAATTTCAACAGGAGTTTGCCCAATGCTTCATTGTCCTGCAGATTCTGAGCGCCAGGCAGTCCGCCGGGCAGAATCAGCATATCTGCTTCGGATGCTACTTTTTCGTCAAAGAGCATGTCCGCACGATACGTAACACCGTGGGAACCTGTTACAGACAGTGTGCCCGCAAGAGAAACGAATTTCGCGTCTAAGCCTGCTCTGCGCATAAAGTCCAATGGTGTCACAGCTTCTATTTCTTCAAAGCCGTCTGCCAGAAAAATCAATGCTTTTTTCATGTGAAAAACACCTCCGTTACTGTTTTTTGGCATAGCTAAATGTATTTTTTATGTTTACTGATTTTATTATATGCGTTTTTTTGCTTTTTTTCAATGGAACAAAAAGAAGGGTGTCTCAAATGGATTGACAGGTGGTTTCCGAGCGGGTATCCTAAGGAAAAAAGGAGGCGTGTTATGGAAATCGAACGGAAGTTTTTGACCAAGGAAGTGCCTTTTTCTCTGGCGGATTTTCCCGCGCGGAAAATTTCCCAGTGTTATATCAGCATGTCCCCCACCATTCGTCTGCGGCAGTGGGATGATCGTTATATTTTGACAGTAAAGGGAAAAGGACTGCTGGCGAAAGAGGAATTTGAACTGGAAATCACCAAGGAGGAATATGACCATCTGCTGACAAAGGCGGAAAGTCCCGCTGTGGAAAAAGTGCGGTATCTGGTACCGTTGGAGGATGGCTTAACGGCGGAAGTGGATGTATACGAAGGAAAGCTGGCAGGGCTTATGACCACAGAAGTGGAATTTCCTACGCTGGAAGAAGCGGAGGCCTATGAGCCGCCCTACTGGTTTGGGAAAGATGTATCCTTTGACTATCGCTATAAAAATACCAGTCTGTCTTTACATGGCATACCGGAAGAACAGGAATGAAAAAGGGCTGTTAGGGGCATCTTCATAAGAAAACAAAGCAAGCTGGAATCTATTGTTTCCTAGAGATTTCAGCTTGCTTATTTTTTTGAGACTTTATGTTTTCTTCTGAAGATAGCCGTCGCAATTCCCCTTAAGAAATCAAGAAAAACAAATAACAATGTTTTCTTAAGTGGAATCTGCTTTTACACAGTCTTTTTAATGTTCTTTTTTCTTTTCCTCCGACATAGACTGTATCGGAAAGACAAGCAAAGGGGAGAAGAAACGTGTATCAACGGCGATATGATAAAGTGTATCTGATGCTGCGGCAGGAAACGGCGGGTTATGGAATGGGCAGTCGGGGGCCTTGGGGCAGCTGTATTCTGGAAATCAAAAACGGACAGGGAAAATTAACGGTGGCGGTGGAAGGACTGCGCCTCCTTATCCATGGACAGTATCAGGTTTATGGGCTTTTGGCAAAGGACGGAGAATGCAAGGGGATTTCCTGCGGTGAACTGGCTGTGAACAAACAGGGACACGGAGAAATAGCATGGGACTTTGATCCGGATGCTTTGGGCGGCGGTTACACTGTTGAGGATTTGTTTGGGGTTACGGTGGCAACGGAAACGGGAAACAGCCTGTCTGCGCCTTTGACTGCCTATGTAGGGGAAAAACGGCAGTGGCGTGCTCTGTTTTCTCCTTTGGAGGAGGAACCAGTGTTGCAGGCGGCGGAAACGGCTGTGCTGGAGCGTCCCGTTGTGGAGGAAAAAGCTCAGGTCATTGAATTACCCCAAAGAGAACCAGAGCCAAAAGAAGAAAAAACAGAAATCATCCAGCAGACAGCTCCTGCTAAGGAACAGCCGGACTTTTCCTACCATGGGAATTTCCGTGGATTGCTGAAAAAATTCCGTCAGGAAATGGCGGAACTGGAGGAAATGGGCATTTTAACGGCGGAGGAAAGCGCAAGGATACTGGGGAAAAAGTCTGTGGAAGCTGCAAAGAACGGAAAGGACTGCCGGGAGGTTCCCATAGAGATTATCAAAAAAGAAGAACAGGCAGAGCCGCCCAAAGCGCAGGAACGGGTTTCCTGGGTGGAAGCGGATGAACCAGCGCCAGAGGAAAAACAGGAAGAAACCTTACATATAGAAACCCAGAAGGCGGAGGAATGTGAGGAAAAAGCAGAGGAAATGCAGGAACCCAAAACAGAGGTGGAATGGGATTTCTTTGCGGGCAATCGTCGTATGACGCCTTTTGCAGATGGAACGCCGTGGATTTGCATTTCTCTGAAAGAGCTTCTTTATTTCGGTGAGATTCCATCTCAGCGGCAGCGGGATTTCTTTTTCCTGTTGTGTTATCATCGTTACGGGCATCTTATTTTGCATCAAAGAGAAGATGGCGTGGAGGTGGGTCTGCCGGACAGCTATGACAGCAGTGCCAGACGCCGGGCAGAAGGATTGGGCTTTACGGAATTTCGTCCCCTGCCGGGACAAAAGGACATGGGTTACTGGATTGGGCGTCTTTCACGCTAAGAACTTCGCTTTTGTCAAGATTAAATGCTAAAAAAGCCTAAAAATTTTTCACGAGGGCAGCAGAGCGGCGATTTCAGCCCGGAAAAGCTGCTCGGAGCACAGAAAACCGAACATTTTCCGGGGGTAATTGTTCAGCCACTCCTCGACCTGTTTGACTTCCCGGGGCGAGACTTGGCTCAGGTCGGTGCCCTTCGGGATGTGCCTCCTGATGAGGCCGTTCTGGTTCTCGTTGCTGCCTCGTTCGCTTGGCGTGTACGGGTGGCAGTAGTAGATCTCGGTGCGCTTGCCTTTGCCGCGGCGTTTCTTTTCCATGCCGGCCGCGTCGGCGAACTCGCAGCCATTGTCGACCGTGATGCTGGCGAAGATCTTCGGGAACAGGGCGCCGACTTTGCGCTCGATGCCGTTCAGGGCCCGGACGACGCTGGCGCTCGTCTTATCCCGCAGCGGGATGATGATCTCCTTCCGGGTCTTGCGCTCAGTCAGCACGAGGAGGGTGTTGCTGACGCCTTGGCAGCTTTCGACGCTGTCCATCTCCCAGTGGCCGAAGGTCTCACGGGTGTCGACTTCTTTCGGCCGCTGCTCGATGCTCTTGCCTGCCGGGGCCCGGGAGATGGTGCCCTCTGGTGCCTTTCTGGCCGGCTTGCGCTTGCCGCCCTGCGGCAGCATTTCGGTCGTGAGCTCGTCGCCGAACACTTCGCCGCGGATGTAATTGTAGACGGTGCTCGCGCAGACCTTCGTCTTGAAGCGCCAGCCGTTGACCTCGGCCTCGCCGACGGCAGCCTCGGGGCTGTACTTCTCGTCGCGGATCTTCTCGACGAGGTAGTCGGCCAGCTCGTAGTCGTTGCCGAGCTTCAGATCCGGGCCCTTCGCCTTCAGGTGCTCCCGGTAGAGCCGGTCGGCTTCGTCCGGGTTGTAGCGGATCTCGGTGGTCAGGTCGCTGTTGAGGTGCTCATAGGTGGCCCGCTTCATTTCCCGGTAGACGGTGGTATAATGGACGCCGATCTCCTTGGCGATCTCGGTCGGCTTCATGCCGGCACGCAGAAAAGCGTCGATCTGGATCCGCTTGGTCATTGTTAAGTGGCTGAAATGTTCTCCCATGATGTACCTCCTTGAAAATGGCAAAAGGGACGGCCGCCGGCCGTCCCTTCTTTCAGTGTGCTGCGTATGCGCTGAGCTGCTCCCGTGTTTCCTTGTCCGTGATGATGTCGGCCAGCCCGCACTCCAGAGCGTTGCATAGCTTGAGGAGTGTCAGGAGCTTGGCCCCGTTCAGGTCTCGGGCGCCGCGCTCGTACTGCTGAAGCACTTGGACGTTGACGCCGGCCAGCTTTGCGAGCTGCGACTGCGAGAAGCCTGCGGCCTTGCGGAGCCTCTGCAAATTGCTGTTGTTTTCGACCTTCTCCATGCTGATTTCCTCCTGTTTTTCTATGCCTTAATTATAGAGCATTTGCTCTATAATGTCAAGTAAAAAAAGAGCGGCAGGCCTTCCCGTCGCTCTCATTCTATACCCAGCAGGTTGATGATCGAGGTCTCCAGCGCGTCGGCCAGATATTGCAGCTCGTAGTCCGCGACGATGCGGTCGCCGGTTTCGATCCTGCTGATGGCCTTCTGCGTGATGTCGAGCCCCGCGATCTGGATCTTGTAGGCGAGCTGCTCCTGAGATAGGCCAGCCCGCTGCCGTGCCTCTCGCACATTCGCGCCGGAAATGTTGTACTTTCCGTCTGGTTTGTAAATCTTCGCAGCACCCACCTCCTTTTTATCCCAAAGATGACCACGTCATGTTGACATTACCATTTTTCCCGTGCTAATATTATCCTAAAGATGACTAAACGCTAATAAAAACAAAAGTCATCAGGAAGGAGTAACTCATGGGAACACGGTTTAGAAAAAGCAAGCAGATCCTCCCCGGTGTTCGCTTGAATGTAGGCAAAAAGAGCGCGAGCGTGTCCATCGGCCCGAAGGGTCTGAAGCATACGATCAGCACGACCGGGAAAAGTCACAC